>JAEEGI010010831.1_pt1 | contig 19766 bp, 17 predicted proteins | sample 8958751 | NCBI WGS metagenome assembly JAEEGI01 (sample SAMN16246545, study PRJNA631951) | gut metagenome | biome: gut microbiome; feature: rumen; material: KS-attached | host: Bos | place: Iran: Karaj | collected 2018-10 | reverse complement strand
CGCCAACAGGATCATCATCAAAAAAGTGAAATGCTGTTTCATGGTTTATTGAATTAATATGAATAATAGATTTAATAAAGTCATCTGTTTTTAATCCGTCACCTCGAACTCGCCGTAGTACTCGTCGCCGTTGGGCAGGGTGAAGGTCACGACGTAGCTGCCGGTGTCGTAGATATAGACGATGTAGCCGTTGGGGGTCCAGATGTCCCAGTAATCCACGGTGCCGCCCGTGGAATCGGTGACCTCGACCTGCACATTGCCGAGGTTCTCGGTGAAAACCACCGTCAGCGAGTGCCCGTTGATGGTGGCCTGGATGGTGGAGCCTTTGGGTACTCCTTGAACATGGGACTCCATAATCGGAACATTACTACCGCCATCTGTTAATAAGAAGTCATTTGCGTTGCCATATCCTGATATAAAAACCATGATGAGCAACAGAACGATTGTTTTGATGAAATAGCGTCGCATTGTGATTTAATTTAAAACGCAACGAAAGTAAAAATTCATCAAATAACTGTCAATAAAAAAATGGTATGGAAAGGTATGGATTATTTGTATAACGTCTTGAATACGAATCATATATCATCTATCTATAAACGACCCATAAGAATAGCTGACAGGTCGTCTATCGTTCCAATGATATGCTTTATCTTTCTGTTCCTCTCACAAACAGTTGAATACGCTCTCTGCATCAAAGCAGAAATGTCGGCCTCGTTTAAACCGAGCAGATAAAGGTAACAATATAACAGATCTTCATTTGTAAGCGATGGATACTGGCTTTTCATACGAACCGTAAATTGGCCAAGATACTTGTTCCCCATTTCCGACAACAATTTCTTCTGTGTTTTTTTAAGCGCTCTGTTTTTATAAAGCAAATGGTCCATCTTAGCTTTGAAATGGTATGTATCTACCGTTTTAAGAATATGTTGGCAAATTGGACTCTCTTTAAAAGCAGTGAAGTCGTTTTTTGTTGTTGGGTTTTCCAGAATGGCTTGTTGATTCTGCTTGGCTTTTTCCAGTTGTTGCGAAACATCACGTAACAACTCGTTACTTTTTTTAAGTCTGCCAGACAAAACTGTCTGGTGTATCTTGTGCGCGTGTTTTTCTGCCACAAGTTGTTTTTCTATTTCATTTTTATCAGTCTCTACTTCTTTTACGTGTCTTTTGCTCAAAAGAAGCAGCAGGACAAAAAGGCCGATACAGCTTAGCAAAGTCCAAACAACTCCATTGACAATGCGGTGTTTCCTCTTCTCTTGTCGATTGTAAAAATTCTCCATTTTATGCTGTGCATAATTTTGCTGTAGTTTTGTCAATTGTGAATGTATCTTGCCTCGATCGTCGCCTGCATCGGCGTATGAAGAAAGGAACGCGGAATACAAGTTCGCACTCACACTGTCGTTGTTTGTATTGCAGATTTCCATCAGCCTCTGCGCTACCAGTATTTTGGCATTGACACTTGCTGTGTGATTAAACACTTGACTGTAATATATTTTTGCGGAGTCATATCTCCTTTCCAAATAATACAATTCGGCAATAGACAAGCAACGGGCTGAACGTTCCGTTTCGCTCTCGGCTTTTGACAACAAATACTGAAGTTGTATTAATACACTATCGGCTTGCTTTTCAATTTTGTACCTTAAATAGGCTTGATGGGCAGCGATGTCCCTGTATGTTAAGCCTGTTGTATCGGGAATAGTTTTCATCGCTTGATGATAATAATAATCTGCGCTGTCCAGATGCTCCAGCATGTCATATTGGGCACCTATTTCAGTAAGCACCCAAGCGGCATGCCAAAACAATGCATTATGCCTTTTGTAATATGGCAGTGAACGCTGGGCGAAGTAGCTGGCTTGTTCATGAAGGTATTGGGCGGAAAACAATTGTGTTAGATGCGAGTATGCCAAGGCAGTGAGTTTTGCCTTTTGGCCGGTCAATTCCTTTTCATCAAAATTGTTCTCCATGATTTCCACGGCCTTCAGGTATTCCCCGCACGCCTCCACCACGCTGTCACGCTCGTAATAGCCCACCCCGTTCATGTAATGCGCACGAGCGTCTAAAAACACCATGGTCGCGGACGCGTCACGGCCATCCGCCAATGAGTCAAAATAATCCACCGCACGAAGCAAATCCTTGCGGTTGGTCTGCTCGTAATCGTTCTTGTAGAGCAGCTCAGCCAGCAGCAGGTGGGCGTAATGCCGGTCGTATTCCGTTGCGGGTTCGGTGTCAAACCAGGGAATGAGCCGTGTCAACGCGCTGTCGGGTTGTTGCCACATCAGACTGTCAACGGATGCCAATTCGGGGTCTGCCGACGGCGCTTGCGTCGTCGGCACAGGGTGGTGGCACGATGCGAAAACCATCGGAACGCAACACAACAGGCTCCATAAGACGGAACGGGGGCTCATTCTTTCATCCATTATTTTTCGTTTTGCAAAGATAAACAAATCCCACCATTATTGACGGGATTGTTGATGATTCAAGGAATCTATCCTCCCCCTGCTTCTATTCACCAAAATCACCCCAGTGAATACCAAGACCGCAGCCACCACCTTCTGCCAGTTCAAGCGGTCCATTCCTAAATAAATGCTCGTCACCATCCCGATTAAAGGCTGTACGTACGTGTATAAACTCACTACCGTTGGACGAAGCTGTTTCTGTCCTATCGGCAACAAAAAATAGGCGATGAACGTGGCAAAAACGATGATGTAACCCAGCTGTAGCCAATAGCTGGAGCTCATCTCGGCAAAGGGGAGATGGGTGAGCTCCTTGAGGTCGAGAGGAACGGCCACAAGGGTGGAGAATAGGAAAATCCACTTCATGAAGGTGACCACGTGGTATCTTGAAATGAGAGGACGGAAAATGCCCAAATAAGAGGCGAAAAATACACAGTTGCCTATCATCAGCAGGATGCCAATGGGCTTCGTCTCATTGACGCTGTTCCCACTATGGACGCTGATGGTGTTCAGAACCAATAGAATGACTCCTGCAAAACTCATCGCCACACCGCCCGCTTTCTTCAAGGTGATAGGCTCTTTCAAGGCGATGGCGGCCACAAACATCGTGAAAATAGGGGTGGTGGAGGTGATAATCGACGTATCTAACGGCGTCGTGAACTTGCTCGATTCAAGATACGAAAGCTGGGTAAGGAAAAACCCTAACATCGAAGCCGCGAAAATCCCGCACAAATCCTTGAATGACACCTTCTCCTTCGGCAGAAAAAGCGAAATCATCCAAAATAACAAACAAGCCCCTACCGACCGAAAACAAAACAAACCCAAAGAGCTGACCAAATGGGCATTGGTCAGCTCCTTGCAAATGATGATGTTGAATCCGAATATCGTATAGGCACCTAACACTGATAGATGCCCTATCAACCTCTCAGTTCTCAATTCTCAAGTCTCAATTCTAATACTCCCACAAGCTCTGCTCAAAGTCAAACATCTCGTTTTTGATGCGTTCCGACTCATAAAGAGCGTCGATGTTCAAAGCGTAAGAGTTGATATAGCGGTCATACATGTTCTCTTCCTTGACAATGTAGCTGTCGAAGACGCGCTTGTTGAGAATCTCCTCAAAGGTGCGGCGTTCAGCTCCGTTCTTACGGTTGGCTACGAAAGCTTCTGAAAGAACCTTGCGAGTCTGGTCATCGTAAGGAATCCAGCAGGACTGTGACAAACCGTCTTCATCGACGATGATGGGACCTAAGGCGATGATTCTCACCAAGAACTGCGACAAATGCTTGTCGAAATACCAGTCCTCTTTGATTCTCAGACGCGAGACATTGACCATGCGGTCCTTGAAAACAATCTCGTTGGCAACTTCCACTCCGTCTTTCATGATGACTGGTGGGTCACCGATTTTGGTGTTTTCCTTTTCGAAATCATCGCGGGTCAAAGGGGTTACCATATCATCAATGTTGTTCTCCACGCGGTAGGCGGTGATGTCGCCGCTCAAGATGCCGTCGTAGAGCACGGTGATCAGGTTCCTCCAGTCTTCAGTGGGGTTGACAGGGTAGTAGAACACTTGGTTGATCTTCTGCCGGAAGTCAATCTCGCGGATGATGGTTTTCTTCCACATCACATATTCCTCACGGATCTCCGGAAGGGGCGACAGTTTCTTCTCGACCATGGTCTCCTGACGTCTCGACAGGATGCTGTTCCTGGGCGGTTTGGCTTCCGTGGTTTGGGCGGTTGCACTCAACACCATGCCGAAAAGCATGGCTGCAGCCAGTGTTGAAACAAGTGTCTTTTTCATCTTCTATGGTTTTTATGTCGTTGTTTTATACTTATTTGATTTCCACAGCAATCTGGGTGTCGAGTACCTTCTCCTTGCCGTCGTTACCTTTGACGCGGATGGCTGTGAACACGTAGATGTCACCCACGTTGGCGGAGTTAAACACGCTCTTGAGGGTTTCGTTGAATTTGGAGCCGGTTACCTTTTCTTCTTTGGTGGTACCTGCCTTGGTTCTGTATTTCACGGTATATCCCGTCACGTCATAGTGGACTCCTTCAAAGTCGAAGTCTTTCATCTCGGCAATGACTCTGTTGGCATTGATCAAGGCGCCTTTTGTCACTTTACCGTCAGTGCCAACATTCTCGATCTTGGCGGTAGGTTTGGGAAGCTCTTTCACGCGGAACTTCATGCTGCCCAAGGAACTGCCTTGTGAGTTGACGTGTACGACTACCTCGCTCGGGTTGCCGTTCACGCGCAGGTTGTAGCTGCCGTTGCCAGTGCGTGTCAAAGTGGCTCCAGTGGCTGTGGCTGAAATCTCACCACCCACACCGCCTCCGATGGCAATCGGGTTGTCGATACCAGCATACACCACATTCATCTTGGTGGCCGACACACTCACTGCGGGCGGGGCCACGGTGAAGCTACCTTCGAAGGGGTAGTCTTCGATCTCGTTGGTCTTGGGGTTGAGCATCGGGATGACACCGGTGTACTTGTGGGTACCTACGCCCACATTGTATTCCAGGTCGATCACACCTTGGCTGTTGCTGGCATATTCCTTTTCCGGACCTCCGTCAAAGCGGACACGGGCGGTGGTTTGCGTGTTTTGCCAGGCGGTCACCATGGCTTGTGCGCGGTATTTCTGACCCGAGAGGATGTAGCTGCTCTCGGCGAACACCTTGGCGCCGACTTCGTCGAAGGTGAAGTCTTCGGCGTGGACGGATTGGGCCAGGTGGGTCACGGCATTCAGCTCAGCGGTCTCGATCTCGGAGATGAGCTTGTTGAGCAAGGTGACATCGGCAATCAACACCGTATGATGGAAGTTGTTGTATTCCCATCCTTTCTGCAAGGCGTCAGCGGCTTCAGGAGCATAGTCGATACGGGCACCGTACAACTCGCCTTCCACAGGGAGCCTCTTCAAAGCACTCTCGCTGAATCCAGTTTGCTCCATGACATAGTCTTTGGTGCCGTAAATGCTATCGGTGACCAATCCTAACTCATGAATATGCTCAAATCCCATGATTTTGACAATCTCACCACGGTATTCGCGGATTTTCTCTGAGAGCTCAAAAGCTTTTCCGTTGCCTTCGGGATTGCCCATCATATATTCAGTGGGCTTGTTGTAGTTGTCTCTCGACTTGATTTTGGAGGTGTTGATGTTGTAAAGCAGACGACCGTTATATTGAATGGTGTCTTTGCTCTTCAACAGACCGTCCGTCACCGCGGTGGCATAGTCTTTCTCTTCGATTTTGCTCACCAGATCCCACTTCATGGCTTCGATGTAGTTGATGATTGCCGTGGTTTTGTCACGCAAATCTTGGGCTTGTTGCCAATAGGGACCTACCTTTTCACGATCCAAGGCATACTGTTCTTCAAACGAGCCATAACGTTGCGAGATCTGCTGCATGAGGGTGATGTTGGTCTCCTGCACACCCGTGTTCACGGTGTCGAAAGCACCCAGGATGTCTTTGGAGACGTTCATTGCTAACAAGGCAGTATAGACCAGGTACATCATCCCGATCATCTTCTGTCTTGGGGTTTCTTTTGCGCCTGACATAGTATCGTACTCCTTTATTTGTGTTTATGAATCGAGTAAGATTTATGCCTTGATGTTCATGGCCGACAACATGCCGCCATAGACGTTGTTGAGAGCGGTCAGGCGGTTCGACAGTTGGGTCAGCTGTTTGTTGAGTTCGTTGGCGTTGTTGGCGGAGGCGCTGAGGTTATCCATATATTGGGTCATCGTGGCAGTCAGCTTCTTGGTGGCGTCGGAGGTCTGTTCGGCGCTCTGGAGCTGAAGCTCATAGATGGAGTTGAGCGACTGCATGCTGGTGGCCACTTTCTTGATGGTGTTGGCATCCAAAGCGCTGAAATCGAGCTTGCTCAGTGAGGCAGTCAGCTGCTCGTTGGTCTTGGTGTAGTTGCTGGCGAAGTCGCTGATGGTCTTGGTGGCCTGTTCCATGGCCTTGGCGTAACCGTTGGTGGCGGCCATGGCGTTTGAAACATCGGCGATGCCGTGGGCGTTCTCAGCCAGTCTGTCCAAACCTTTGCTGATTTTGTTCAAAGTGTCGGGGTTGACGTTCATCTTGTCGAACATCTTGTCGAGCATAGCGCCATCTACAGAGCTGGCACTGCTACCACCGGCGTTGGTGGTGCCGAACTTGGTGCGAGTCTGACCATCCCAGTCTTCCTCTAATTCCACAAACACGTTGTCCCATTGATATTCCAGATGCTGCGGTTCGAAAGCCGACAGGAAGAAAATCAAAGCTTCAACACCCAAACCGACACCTAACATAAGGTCTGCACCGGGGATGTGGGTCAGTTTGAAATAGGCGCCGATCATCACGATGGAAGCGCCGAAGCCGTAAACGTACCCCATGAAGGTCTTGTAGCCTTTCGACTGGGTGAGTGCTTGGAATTTCTTAAATCCTGTAAGATTTTCTTGTTTTTTTGCCATGACAATGTAACTCTAAAATGTTGTTGTTTTAGTTTTTTATAATAATCGATTATTAATCTCTAAATTCTAAATTCTAAATTATCTATATACCCTCGACAATTTAGGATTGTCGCCCTTGTTGCGGCCCAGGTAAGGCTGGATGGTGCGGAAGCCAATATAGCTTCTGGCGGTATCCTGGTACTCATAGTCGCGTGAGGTCACTTGGATATAATAGGAGATGTCTTTCCAAGAACCGCCACGGACCACCTTGCGTTTCATGACCGGCGGGTCATCGTCTTGGGCGTTGTAGGTGTAGTCGGGATTCAGGTCCCAAGTGAAGTTATACGAGGTCGGGTCAAAGGCGCTGTTGGTCCATTCAGCAACGTTGCCAGCCATGTCGTACAAGCCATAGTGGTTGGGAGGATAGCAGCCCACGATGAGGGTCCTCAAACCACCATCGGCGATATAGTTGCCGCGCAAAGGCTTGAAGTTGGCGAGGAAACAGCCTTTCACGTTGCGAGTGCCGGGACCACCCCAAGGATAGGGGTTCAAACGGTCGCCGCCACGGGCTGCCCATTCCCATTCGGTCTCGGTGGGAAGACGGAACTCCGACACTAAAGCGTCTTTCTTTGACGACTGGAACGAGTTCTTCAGCTGCGTTCTCCATGTGCAGAACGCGCGTGCCTGCTGCCAGGTCACACCGACCACCGGATAATGGTCGTAAGCCTGATGCCAGAAATACTTCTCCGTCATCGGGTCGTTGAAAGAATAGGCGTAGTCGTGAATCCAGCACAAAGTGTCAGGATATACGTTGACGGCTTCCTGGCGAACATATACCGAACGGTCGGTATAGCCTTGCTTACGGTTAGCCCAAGCACCTTTCCTGTCGGGGTTGATGCCGTTGTCGGCCTCGCCAATAGAATAGTCGTTCGGAATCAGATCCTCACCCTCGAACTCCTTCATGGCGGCAGCACGCAGGTCCACCCAATAATAGGAATAATAAAGCTTTCTGGTGTCGATTTCTTTGGCGCGGAAATAACGCTCATGCTCGGGAAGGAACATGGGTTCCAAGGCTTCCCTCACATCCTGGTCCTTGCTGTTCCAGTCAATCTTCTCTTTCCAATTCAGCATCGGAGGATCCAGTGTCTCGCCGCTCTTGGTTTCGGTGATGGCGTAAACATCGGGGTTGACTTCCGCCAATATTCTCCTTGCGATGGAGTCTCTCACCCAATAAACAAACTGCCGGTATTCATTGTTGGTGATCTCCGTCTCGTCCATGAAAAAGGCCGATACTGACACGGTCTTGGGCTCGTACAGCATGGAGGAGTTGATGTCTTCACCACCCACACCCATGGTATAGCTCCCCATCGGGATGAACACCATGCCGTAAGGGTCGGGTTGGCTGAATGAAGAGGTGGATTTTCGTACTCCCACTAATTCTCCTTGGTTGCCGGTACCGCATGACGCCAGCAGGATCGCTAAGGAAAATACAAACAGTAATTTTTTCATGTCTTTGATAATCATTATGTTTATCTATCTTCTTATGGTATCATATATTCCAATTAACCGTCAAAAGCCGAAATTATTGTATGTTATTAACAATTTTTTCAACAAGAATTACAAATATCTCACGCTTCGGTAGTCTCTCGGCGTCCTGTCGGTGTCTAATTTGAAACAATAACTGAGGGCAATCTCATGGGATCCGGGGATGTTGTACCCCATCATGTTGATGTCGTAAGCGTAGCCGATGACGAAGTCTTTGATGGCTAAACCGACGGTGAGACCGATGGATTCCTGGGGACGATAGTTGACTCCTAAAGAGAAGACATCGTTGTACGTGATTTTCATTCCGGCATTCAGCTGCGTGGATGAGATATCGCTCATCAAACCCACCGAGGGGATGAACTTGAAGGTGGGCAAGGTCTCGAACAAGAAAGGATAACCAGCCACCAAGTAGAAGGTGCGGTCGGTGGTGAAACTGGCCGCTGACTCAGTCTCTCCCAAGGCTTTGCTGGTGGTCTCCAACAGGTTGATTCCAGAGATGCCAATATAAAACGACTCGGGGAACTGCCAGAAAACACCTGCGCTGACATCGACAAGCATGGTGCTTTCATCCCTCAGCTGCGCCAGCAAGGGGTCACTTGCGTTTGTGGCATGAAGCTTCCCAAAGTCAACAGCACGGTTCAACAACGACACCGAGGCACCCAAACCGATGGTGGATCCGCCTAAGTCGAAGTGATATGAGTAGCCTAACCCCACATTGGTGTTGTTCTCAAACCCCAACTGGTCGTTCATGACCGAGAAACTGATGCCTCCTCCCAAGGCTCTGATGGGCATGTCACCCGTCAAAAGGAAGGTGGTCGGGGCAATGGTGTTGCCGTCGTCGTCAACGAATCCCGCCCATTGCTGCCGGTATAAGCCCAACAAGTTCACTCCTTCATTCAACCCGGCAAAACCAGGGTTGATGTAAGCGTATGAGTTATTGTAGTTGGTGAATATCGGCGCCTGTTGTGCCCGCAGGCCTGACGAGGCCGCCAGTACAAGAATCAAGGCAAGGACGATAGTATTCAGTTTTGACATTTTCAGTAAACTATAAAACAAGCCGCTAAATTACAAAAAAACTGTTTTCCACAACGTATTATCATTTGAAAAGTTTGATAATATCATTGCCATTGGCGAAAATCACCAGCGCAAGAACTAAAAATAGCCCGATATATTCTGCGATTTCCATGAACTTGTCGCTGGGTTTCCTGCGGGTGATGATTTCATACAGCAGGAACAGGATATGGCCTCCGTCAAGGGCGGGGATGGGCAGGATGTTCATCACAGCGAGGGCAATCGAGAGGAAAGCAGTCAGCCTCCAGAACATATCCCACTGCCAAGTGTCAGGGAAAATCTTGCCAATGGAGATGAAGCCTCCTACGCTCTCGTAGGCTTTGGTGCTGGGGTTGAAGATTAACTTCAGCTGCTTCCAATAGTCGGAGATTTCCGAGAAAGTCTTGGAGAATCCCTTAGGAACGGCCTGCCAGAAAGTGTAATTCTCGGTCTCAAGATTGAAATAGTCGCTCATCGGTGCCAGATATACGCCGATCACGCCTTCTTCAGGTAAATGCATCGACAAGGCCAGGGTGTCGAAGTCTCGAACCACCTTGATATCAATGTCCTGGTTTTTGAAGCGTTTGATGTTTTTTATAAAGTCTTGATAATAAGGTGTGCTGTAGTCGTTGATGCCGATGATGACATCACCCACCTCCATGCCGGCGGCTTTGGCGACGGAGCCTGCACTGAAGTCGTAAACCACAAAAGGCATACGATAGCTGATGAAGTTTACGTCTTGGGTGTTCAACAGCCTTGTGGTCGCGTCGTCGGGAAGGTTGATGACCACCACACGCCCGTCACGCTCTACCTCCACGGTCTTGGCATTCTCTAAAATCATCTCGGTGGGAATGCGGTAAAAGTTGTTGACTTCCTTGCCGTTGATGCTGATAATCTTGTCACCGTCGCGGAAACCGAATTCGTAGGCGAGACTGTCGGCGACGATGCCGTATTTGTTGACTTCAGAGGTGGGAAGATACTGCTCTCCGTAGTTGGAAAGCAGGCCGATGTAGATGGCAATGGCAAGCACCACGTTCATGAAGACACCAGCCACCATGATGATGAAACGCTGCCATGCTGGCTTGGAACGGAACTCCCATTCCTTGGCGGGCTGCTTCATCTGCTCCTTGTCCATCGACTCGTCGATCATGCCGGCAATCTTGTTGTATCCACCCAAAGGGAACCAGCCGATGCCATATTCGGTGGAGTCGCTCCGGCGCCAGTCGTCCTTATCCAACGTGTTCAAGTCGATGGGCTCGTATTCCACCACTTTTTTGCCTTTCTCATCACGTTTCTCAATGGTATTGTATTTCTCAGGGGTGGGCTTGGTGAAAAAACGCCATCTCAGCTTGCCGTTCACTCGCTTCACTTTCATAAGACAGAAACCCCAATCGAAAAACAGGTAGAACTTGTCAACCCTCACTTTGAACATCTTGGCGGCCAGAAAATGACCGAGTTCATGGACAAAAATCAGAATGGAGAGGGCTAAGATGAATTGGAGAACTTTTGTTAGTATGATCATTGTTGCAATTAAGAATTAAGAATTTAGAATTTATAGGGTTTCGTCGGGACGCTTTTCGAAGTCGATGTATTCTTGGGGATTCACCGAGAGGCCGTTATGCCATAGCTCGAAATGGAGATGAGGCCCGGTGGTGATGGTGCCTGACTCGCCGATGATGGCGATGGCTTCGCCTGCTTTGACATAGTCGCCTTCTTTCTTTAATAATGTGGAGTTATGTTTATAGGCGGAGAAATAATTGTTTTCATGTTGGATGCCGATGGTGTATCCAAAGTCAGGAGTCCAGGAGGAGAACACCACAGTGCCGTCCAAGGTGGCTTTGATGACTTGGTTCTCCTTGGCGGCAATGTCGATGCCATAATGACGGTTGGCAGGGTCGTATTGCATGGTAATCATGCCTGTCAAAGGAGTGAAGAAGTTGGATACCCTGTAATAGTGGCTCTTGACCAAGTTACCCGGATTCACCAGATTGTAGAGGTTGGCTTGCTCGAATTCCGCGCGCAAGATACTGTCTTCTGTCGATTTCCTGATTTCAATTGTGTCAACATCGAACGGAGCCAAAGGCTTATAGATGTCGGTTTCGGCAGCGCTGTCGTTGCTGAAATCATAGCCTTCTACGATGAGTTTCAGATTGTTGAAATAGACATCTTTGCGGTGTAGCTCTTCCTCGATGGAGTCGGCGCGCCGGCTTAGTTCATATACCTCGCGTTGAAGAGAGGTGTCGGTATAGCCAGGGATGTATTCGCGCAAGGGAGTGAATGCGATGATGACCGTGGTGACGGCGATGAGTAACACCGCAGCAGCAATGGCGATGATGATGATATTCATCAGGTTGACACGGAAATCCACGATGGGTTCCATGGTCTCCTCATGCGACATCAGGAGATAATACCTCTTGTTCAATTTCTTGAACGAGATACGTTGCCACCAGCGGCGCTTGCCGTGTTCTTTGTTCTTTGTTTCAGTCATCATTCCAATAAATCGGCAAAATTACACAATTATTGTGAATTACAACAAAAAAAGGGACGCATTAACTGCGCCCCTTCTTACTTCTATCTTCTTTAATTATTTTACATCATTCCATCCATTCCGCCGCCCATCGGCATTGGTGGGGTGGGAGGAGTGGGTTCTTTGTGGTTGGAGATGACGCATTCGGTGGTCAGCAACATGCCAGCGATGGAAGCGGCGTTCTCCAAGGCGACTCTCGACACCTTGACGGGGTCGATGACACCGGTGGTGAGCAGGTTCTCATACACCTCAGTGCGGGCGTTGAAACCGAAGTCGTTCTTGCCTTCTTTCACCTTGTTGACGACGACAGAGCCTTCCAAACCAGCGTTCTCGACGATCTGGCGTAGCGGTTCTTCCAAAGCGCGTTTGATGATGGCGATACCGGTGGTCTCATCCTCGTTGTCGCCTTTCAGTTTCTCGATGGCTTTGATGGCGCGGATGAAGCCGACACCGCCGCCGGGGATGATGCCCTCTTCGATGGCGGCACGGGTGGCGTTCAAAGCGTCCTCCACACGGTCTTTCTTCTCTTTCATCTCGACTTCTGAGGCAGCACCCACATAGATGACAGCCACGCCGCCTGCGAGTTTGGCAAGACGCTCCTGGAGCTTCTCACGGTCGTAGTCGCTCGTGGTGGTCTTGATCTGTGCTTTGATCTGAGCGGTGCGGGCTTCGATGTTCTTCTTGTCGCCGTGGCCGTTCACGATGGTGGTGTTGTCCTTGTTGATGCTGACTTTGTCGGCTTGACCAAGCATCTGCAAGTTGGCGTCTTCCAGCTTGTAGCCTTTTTCTTCGCTGATGACAGTGCCTCCTGTCAGGATGGCGATGTCTTCCAGCATCTCTTTTCTGCGGTCACCGAAGCCAGGGGCTTTCACAGCGGCGACTTTCAGCGAGCCACGCAAACGGTTGACAACCAAAGTGGCTAGTGCCTCACCGTCGATGTCCTCGGCGATGATGATCAGCGGACGACCCGTCTGCAAGGTCTTCTCAAGCACGGGGAGCAAATCCTTCATCACAGAGATCTTCTTGTCGTAAATCAAGATGAAAGGATTCTCATACACGGCTTCCATCTTCTCGGTGTTGGTCACGAAATAGGGGGAGATATAGCCGCGGTCGAACTGCATGCCTTCGACGACATCCACGTAGGTGTTGATGCCTTTGGCGTCTTCTACCGTGATGACGCCTTCTTGCTTCACCTTGCCCATTGCCTCAGCGATCAAACCACCGATGGTGCTGTCGTTGTTGGCGGAGATGGTAGCCACTTGTTTAATCTTTTCGTTGTCGCCATCGACTTTCACCGACATCTTGTTCAGCGAAGCCACCACAGCGGCAACAGCCTTGTCGATACCACGTTTCAGATCCAGCGGGTTAGCGCCGGCGGTGACGTTTTTCAAGCCCGTAGCCACAATGCTTTGGGCAAGCACGGTAGCGGTGGTGGTGCCATCACCTGCAAGGTCGTTGGTCTTGGAAGCCACTTCCTTCACCAACTGAGCGCCCATGTTCTCAACGGGGTCGATGAGTTCGATTTCTTTGGCGACCGTCACACCGTCCTTGGTGATTTGGGGAGCACCGTATGATTTCTCGATGACCACGTTGCGACCTTTAGGTCCCAAGGTCACCTTCACTGCATTCGACAAAGCGTCAACGCCTTTCTTTAAGCCGTCACGCGATTCAATATTGAAAAGAATATCTTTAGCCATAATTATTGTATTTTTTTATTTTTTTACTTCTATCAAATGATTGCAATCACATCGTTCTCACGCATGATCATATAGTCTTTGCCATCGAGATGGAATTCGGTGCCAGCGTATTTGCCATAAATGACTTGGTCGCCGACTTTCAAGGTCATGGCGTTGTCTTTGGTGCCAGGGCCTACGGCTACCACGGTGCCTTGTTGGGGTTTCTCTTTTGCGGTGTCAGGGATGATGATGCCACTGGCGGTTTTTTGTTCGGCGGCGGCGGGCTCAATAACCACGCGGTCTGCCAAGGGTTTGATGTTGAGTTTCATTGTGTTATTTGTTTATAATTTGTTTATTTGTTGTTACTTGTAAAAAGACGTGGCGCTTTTGTCATAAAGTGTGCCAAAAGCAAAAAACAAAAAAAATGTCAGAATATATGACATTCTGACATTTTTTACAGTTGTTTCGCTGTTTTGATCTATGTCTTATTCAGCAGGAGCGTCTGTGGCTGGTGCCTCTGCCGCAGGAGCAGCCGGAGTCGCCAATTCAATCTGTTCACGCATCTGTGAGTCTTGGACATCGCCGGATCTCACGTTCTTTGGAATGGACATGCTTGACATCAGGCACAACACCACCAGGATGATGGCCATCGTCCAAGTGGCTTTTTCCAGGAAGTCGGTTGTCTGACGAACACCCATCATCTGGTTTGCACCACCGAAATTAGAGATCAAACCGCCGCCTTTGGAATTCTGAACCAGGACGACTAACCCAAGCAAAACACTGACAACCAGGATTAAAATAACTAAAACTGTGTACATGTCGTTTATTTGTTGTTTGTTTGACTTTCTTTTATCTGTTCAATTTGGGCTGCAAAGTAAACACTTTTTTCTGGATTATTCAAACTTAATTTTTCATAGATTGCAATTGCCTTGTCAAAATACCCCTGTTTTTCATAGATTTTCGCCAAGGTTTCACTCACAATATCACCTTTGTCGGTGATGCTGTTTTGTGCCACAGAAATGGGGTTGTAGAACTCCGCCTTAGGCTTGGAAATACTTGGATTTTCTGCTATGAATTTGTCTATCAGCTCTTTACGACTCATTTTCTTTTGAGGGGTTTCCGTCCCGCTCTCTTGTTGACGCTTCTCCTCTTCCAATTCCTTCAACCGGTTCGCAATGATAATTTTGAGCTCGTCGAGTGATTTTCGTTTTTCTTCTAACAATGCGAGTTCGGCTGATAGTTTTTCTTGTGTGCCGCTTAAATCAATCTCAGGGATGATGAACATCTTTTCTGGAATGACGGGTCCATTCATCTCGTTTTCATGGACATCAGAAGAGGCGACGAATTTGAAGAAGGACACTTCCTGGGTCGGCTCCTCGGTTTTTGCCTCTTCGGGAACCACCGTGATTTGTTCTCTTTTTTCCCAACGGTTTCTGGCCAACTTGGAGAGCAAACGCAAGTTGTTGCGGTTTGCGATGCTGATGGCGGCTTTCTTCAGCTGGGTATCATAACGTTTGTCGTCTTCGTTTTGATAGCCGATGGCAAGCAGGCACTGGGCGGTGCTGAAATAGGGATACTGTGACGTCAGCTGTTCCAACGTCTGGATAGCCTCGCCCCGCAAGGTCTCGGGTCGTTCGATATAAGTGATGAGATTGCCCGTTTCCATGCCTTACCAGTTTACTAACGCTTTGTTAAACACATCTTCCACCAAGGCTTCGATGATAGTGCCTGTCAGCGACTCCTGCACGGAATTCAGGTCTTGGTCGCTGGGATAATCCTCATAATGGGAGAACCTTGACTCGAAGTTTTTCGTCTCGTCGAACCTGTTGACAAATCTGACGTTGACGGTGATGGTGAGCCGGTTCAAAGCGGCGGTTTGCCCGGCAGTGATGGCCACCGGGGTCGTCCTATAGTCCGTGATCTCGCCCTCGAAAGCCAGGTCTCCGTCTGCCTCCACCATGTCCAAAGGAGTCTGGTTCATGATGGCGTCGCGAAGGGCAGTGGTGAAGTCGTTGCTCAACGTGGGGTTGATGAGCTGCGACTGATTGGGGAAATATTGTACCGATACCGTCTTGGCCTCGGGGGGGATCGACGCGCCCGAGAACGAATAGATGCCGCAGCCGTGGAGAAACACCACGACAAGGATGCTGACGATATGGAGGCTCAGCCTTTTCATCATTTGATGCCAAAGGTATTGATTTTTCTATAAAGGGTACGCTCGCTGATGCCCAGTTCCTTGGCGGCATCCTTGCGTTTCCCGTTGTGCTTGTCCAACGCCCGTTTGATCATCTCAATCTCATTCTGTTCCAGCGAAAGGGTCACTGGGCGTTCTGGTTCAATCTCTTCGTTGGGCACAATCTCGGTGTAGTCTGGTTCAATGGCCTCGGGCTCATGTGGGCTCACCCGGCTGACCATCGTATCGACATAATGGGTGACGGGGTGCTCTTCGATATAGTTGTTGTGGATGGCATTGGGATGGCTGGTGAGCTCATTGACGGTGTTGCGCAACTCGGCGATGTCGTGTTTCATCTCGAACAACACCTTATATAATAAGTCACGCTCCGACAGCCCTTCGGTGTTTTCTTCCCGTTGGAACAGCACTGGAAGTGCGTTGGAAATCCTGTTGGGAAGATAACGTTCCAAGACCGTGTCGGTGATGACACGTTGCTGCTCGATGATGGAGATTTGTTCGGTGATGTTCTTGAGCTGTCGCACGTTGCCGTCCCAACGGTAGTTCTCGAGCACTTTGACAGCTTCGGGTGTCAGTGAGATGACAGGGATGCGGCTTCGCTCGGCAAAGTCGGAGGCGAATTTGCGGAACAACAGGTGGATGTCGCCTTTCCTTTCGCGAAGGGCAGGGATATGGATAGGGATGGTGTTCAGACGATAGTACAGGTCTTCGCGGAACTTGCCTTTTTGGATGGCCTGCGGCAAGTCAACGTTGGTGGCGGCCACGACCCTGACGTTGGTCTTCATCACTTTGGAGCCGCCTACACGGATATATTCTCCATTCTCCAGCACACGCAGCAACCGTGCCTGGGTGGAGAGCGGTAACTCGCCTACTTCATCCAGAAACAAAGTCCCTTCGTTGGCAATCTCGAAATAGCCCTTGCGCTCTGCGATGGCTCCTGTGAATGAGCCTTTCTCATGACCGAACAACTCCGAGTCGATGGTGCCTTCAGGGATGGCGCCGCAGTTCACAGCAAAATACTGACCATGCTTGCGGGCACTGTTCTGATGGATGATCTTCGGGAACACGTCTTTACCCGTGCCGCTCTCGCCGGTGATTAGCACCGTGAGGTCGGTGTTGGCTACCTGCGCCGCAATCTCAATGGCATGAAGCAGCTGCGGGTCGTTACCGATGATGCCGAAGGTTCGTTTGATGCTTTGAACGTCCATGGTTTCAGTTGAACAACGAAATAACTTATCTCAGCACTCCTCCCAGCTCTTTCTCGATGGCTCCCTGAATCCTGCTCATCGCCTTCTCGATGGCCTTGTCGGTGAGTGTTGCCGTGGCTGACATCAAGATGAAACTCATGGCATATTGTTTCTTGCCTGCCGGGATCTTGTCGCCCTCATACACGTCGAAGAGACTCATCTCTTGGAGGATTTTGTTCTCGGCTGCCAAGGCTACTTTCTTCACCTGCTCGAAAGTGACGTTCTTGTCGAAGATCATGGCTAAGTCACGGCGTACCGACGGGAACTTCGACAGCGGCTCGAAGTGTACTTCGGGGGCCTTGCCGTAGTGGCTCATCAGGGTGTTCCAGCATAAGGTGGCATGGAACACGTCTTTCTTGATGTCGAACATCTTCAGGGTCTTCTTGTCGATTTTGCCGAAGGTGGCGATGCGTTTGCCGTCGAGGAACAGTTCCAGCGAATACTCGTAGTGCTTCATCGTGCCTTCTTTGACCTCCAGTTGGTCCTGATTCACACGCAGCTGACGCAAGATGCCCATGACGTATTGCTTCAAGTCGAAGAAATCGATGGGTTTGGGCTGGTTGTTCCACAGCTCTTGTTGACGGTTTCCGGTGAGGAAGAGGTCGAGGTGGAAGTACTCGGAATAAGGCTTGAGGGGATGAGAAGCGTTTTGAGCGGCTTGTGCGTCGTAGAAATACACGTTTCCGAACTCGAAGAACTTCATGTCAGCGACCTTGCGGTTTTGGTTGAAGGCGATGCTCTCGAGTCCGCCCCAAAGCAGGGTCTGGCGCATCACGTTCAAGTCGCTGCTTAACGGGTTCAAGATCTTCACGTTACGCGCTGGGTCGAAGTCAGCGAAAGCTTCACTGTAGGCTGACTTGGTAAGGGAGTTGCACATAATCTCATAGAAACCGTTCGCGACGAGCATGTCGCTGACCTTCTGCTGAAGCTTGTCGGCGTTGGGTTTGTTGGCACGGCTGATAGAGGTGTAGATGCGGCTTGGGATCTCGATGTTGTCGTAGCCATAGATACGAAGGATCTCTTCAACGACATCGACAGGACGTGTCACATCGACCTTGCAGCTGGGCACGTCAACGACCACATGCATGTCATTTTGTTCCACTACGTTGCATTCAAGGCTCTTTAAGATGTTGACGGCCATGGTCTTGTCGATGACCTTGCCAGCCACCTTGTTGAGATAGTCGAATGAAAGGTCCACACGGGCGGGGGTGAAGTCGCCGTTGACCACGTCCTTGATTTCCGAGGAGATGGTACCGCCTGCCAGCTCTTTCACGAGCAAGGCGGCACGTTTCAGGGCGTACAGGGTGATGTTCGGGTCGGCGCCGCGCTCGTAGCGGAACGAGGCGTCGGTTTGAAGGCCGTGGAATTTGGAGGTCTTGCGGATGCTCGTTGGGTTGAAATAGGCGCTTTCGAGGAAGATGTTGGTGGTCTCTTCGGTGACACCTGATTTGAGGCCTCCAAACACACCGGCGATGCACATGGGCTCTTCAGCGTTGCAAATCATCAGGTTACGTCCATTGAGCTTGCGTTCCACACCGTCTAAAGTGACGAAAGGAGTGCCTTCAGGAAGACATTTCACCACGACTTTCTTGCCGGTGATTTTGTCGGCGTCGAAGATGTGCATGGGCTGGCCCATCTCCATCAGCACATAGTTGGAGATATCCACAATGTTGTTGATGCTGCGGAGGCCGACAGCGGCGAGGCGGTTCTTGAGCCATTCTGGCGAAGGACCCACTTTGACACCGCTGATGGTGAGTCCTGAATAACGTGGGCAGGCAGCCGTGTCTTCCACCACCACTTCAATGTCGTTGTTGTGGTTTTCCACCTTGAAGTCCTCCACAGAGGGCTTGATGAGGTGATATTGTGTCGTGTTCTCGCGCTGGTTGAGGGCGGCCACAAGGTCGCGGGCGGAGCCGATGTGTGAGGTGGCGTCGCTGCGGTTGGCGGTGAGGCCAATCTCAATGGTGTAGTCCTCTTCCACAGGGAAATAGAACGAGGCGGGCTTGCCTACCTCATAGTCCTCGGGCAATACCATGATGCCATCGTGCGACTCGCCCAGTTGCAACTCGTCCTCGGCGCAGATCATGCCTTCCGACACCTCGCCACGAATCTTGCCCTTCTTGATGGTGATGTGCTCATCGTGAATCCATAAGTCGGTGCCGATGGTGGCCACCAACACCTTTTGTCCTGCAGCGACATTGGGTGCGCCGCACACGATGTGCAGAGGCTCCTCGCCGCCGCAGTCCACAGTGGTGATATGCAGATGGTCGGAGTTGGGATGCTCGACGCAGGTGAGCACCTTGCCGACAACCACGCCTTTCAAGGCACCTTTCACCGACTCAAAAGGAGTGAGGTCTTCCACTTCGAGGCCTGTTGAGGTCAGCACCTCGCTGACTTTTTCCGCTGAATAATCGCAGTTGACATATTGTTTCAACCAGTTATAGGAGATTTTCATTCTTATTTAATTTTAATTCGGGCGGCAAATATACGAAAATCTGACAAAATGTCACGTTTTTTAATTAACAAGGTGTTTTTTTTGTTTTTTTGAAAGGTAAACCCTAAATTTGCCCTCGAAACTATAAATTATTTTTGTTAAGAAATAAAAACATAACGTTATGAAAAAGACTTTACTTATCGCATTGCTGTTCTG
>JAEEGI010010828.1_pt1 | contig 19769 bp, 19 predicted proteins | sample 8958751 | NCBI WGS metagenome assembly JAEEGI01 (sample SAMN16246545, study PRJNA631951) | gut metagenome | biome: gut microbiome; feature: rumen; material: KS-attached | host: Bos | place: Iran: Karaj | collected 2018-10 | reverse complement strand
TAAGCATATCTTTATCATTAGTATCATCTCCTTGAGATAATACATTAAATGGTTTTACTACTACTATTATATGATTATCTTCATACAATATGTTTAAATCTTTCATGGTCCACCTCGAAATGTTGATAGTCTTTAGTAGTGTCCCAATCTCCACCCCATTCAAAACCACTTTCATTGAATAGTCTATAAGCTAGGTCACTATGAACTATAACATGTTTCTTTCCATCTTCTCTATGTGTTAGATATTCTATTTCTTCAGGTGTTAAATTACTATAATCATATTTACCATTTCTAAATGGTAGATATGGATTTTCTCTAGGATTGATATCTATTGCATAACCACTAGAATGATTAGATAATCTATCAGTACCATATATCTTTCTATAAAAGAAAGCATATGAATTATTATCTGCGATAGATCTAGTATCTACTACATTTCTATCATCATCATCAGATTCAAAATAATCATCTACTAATTTAAAACTTTTAACTTGATATCTTGCTTCAAATAGTCTTCCTAGCATTGATAAAACTACATCTTTTATTCTTTTATTAACAATCATTTCTCCTACTCTTACTTTATCTTCATAATCATAATGTAAGAATTTAAGATATGATAAATCTTCTAACTTAATAAAATCATTTGGTACATAAGATTTATTAATTATTCTATTATATACGTCATCTCCAACTACTATTTCTGATGATGTACATATAAAACTACTAGAATCATATAAGTCTCCTGCTTTATATTTTTCCATATTATTCCTTCTCCCATCTTCCATATATTCCACAAGGTAAATTCATTTTACTATTTTGCATAGGTAAACCTACTTCTCCATGTTGAATTATACCTTTATCTCCAAAATTAAGTAATAGTATATTTCTTAATACTTCAGAACTAATACCTGTAGTATAAGAATTAATTAAGAAGAATAATGGATCATCACTTAATACCTGCATACATAATTTTACTAAGTCATAAAGATTTTCTTCAAATCTCCATACTTCTTTATTAGCTCCTCTTCCAAATGAAGGAGGATCCATTATAATTGCATCATATTTATGACCTCTTCTAATTTCTCTTTCAACAAACTTAACTACATCATCTACTATAAATCTAACATACTTATCTTCAAGTCCTGATGATTTAATATTTTCTTTAGCTACATCAACCATACCTCTTGAAGCATCAACATGTACTACATCAGCACCTGCATAAGCACAAGCAACAGTAGCGCCTCCAGTATATGCAAATAAATTTAATACATTTATTTTTCTTCCAGAATTTTTAATTTTATTTATCATAAAATTCCAGTTATACGCTTGTTCTGGAAATAAACCTGTATGTTTAAATCCCATTAATTTAAGATTAAATGTTAAATCTTTACAATGTATTTGCCATTCATCTTTAATATTATGTTTCTTTTCCCAAGCTCCTCCACCAGTAGAACTTCTATGATATACTGCATCTGCTTTCTTCCATAGTTCTGGGAAAGTTTCATCTTTCCATATTACTTGTGGATCTGGTCTTCTAAGAATTACTCCATTCCAATCTTCTAATTTTTCTCCATGAGCCATATCTAATATCTTATATTCATCAAACTCATCAAAAATTTTTAAAGTACTCATCTCGATCACCTAGATAAATTATATCATAAATTATAAAAAAAGAAACTTTTCAAAGTTTCTTTTATTTTATCAACTTTTTAAATGATGTAGGCATTTCAGTTCTAAATACTCTCTTCTTATTATCTCTTGGATCAATTAATTCTATCTTATATTGATGAAGAGCCATTCTCTTAATTAGAGATTTACCATCTCCATATTTCTTATCTCCTACTATTGGATTACCTAAATCTTTAAAACTCACTCTTATTTGATTCTTTCTACCTGTTCTTATATTTATATCAAGTAAAGAATAATCTTTATTTTCTTTTAATACTTTATATTCTGTAACAGATAATTTACCTTCTTTTTTATTATTAGTAGAATATACCATAAATGTTTTATCATTCTCTACTAAATAGTTTTTAATAGTACCTTCTTTTTCTTTTAGATTACCATTAACTACTGCATAATATTTTCTCATCTTAACTATACTGTCCCAATTATTTTGGAACATGTTCTTAGTTTTTTGATTTTTAGCAAATATAACTACTCCACTAGTATCTTTATCTAATCTATGAATAACAAATACTTTATTATTCTTATTTTTACTCTTTAAATAATCTGATACAAAGTGATATAAAGTATATTCTTTTTCATCTTTAGTAGCTATTGAAAGAAGTCCATATGGCTTATTAATAACTATTAAATCTTCATCTTCATATATTATATTTAAATTGCTTTTTATTTTAGATACTTTAATCTTTGTTTCTCTTATCTCTATTTTATCTGTTTTATGTACTAAATAGTCATATCTAGTTTGAATATTATTATTTACTAATACCATTTCTTTAGATAAGAAAGATTTAATATTATTCTTAGAATATTTAGTTAAATTATTTCTTAAAACATTAATTAATATATCTTCTTCCTGACTAATAAATTCCATATTATCTCCTTTCTTAAAATAAGTTAAGATATCTTAACTTATTTATTTAAATAATTTATTACTATTTCCTTTTCACTAAAAGGAACTTTTTTATCTCCTACTATTTGATATGTTTCATGACCTTTACCTGCAAGTAAAACCAAATCATCTTTCTTTGCCATATCAAGTGCATATTCAACTGCTTTCTTTCTATCAGTAATAATAATATATTGATCTGTAACTTCTTTTACTCCCTTTTCTATTTCTTTAGCAATTTGCATTGGATCATCATATTTAGGATTATCTGATGATATTATTGTAAAGTCTGCTAAAGTACCAGATATTTTACCCATTTTAGGTCTTTTTCTAGCATCTCTATCTCCAGGAGCACCAAATACACATATTATTCTTCCTTTAGTATAAGATTTAACTGCTCTTAATATATTATCTAAACTATCTTCTGAATGAGCATAATCTATCATTACTGTTAAACCTTTATCATTGTTTACAAGTTCACTTCTTCCAGGAACTCTAACTTCTTTTAAACCATCTAATATATATTTAGTATCTATATTTAATTCTTCACAAATAGAAATAGCACCTAAAGCATTATATACAGTAAATTCTCCAGGTATACTTATTTTTACTAATTCTTCTTTACCATTTATATTAACATTAAATGTAGTTAATTCATTTGTAATATTTATATTAGAAGCTTGTTTATCAGAATCATTTTTAATACTATATGTCTTAAATTTACAATTAGGTTTTAAATCAATTAATTCTCTACCTTTTATATCATCAACATTAACTATACCTTTATTTGTCATATCAAATAAACCTGCTTTACATTCAAAGTATTCTTCCATATTAGCATGTTCATGTGGAGAAATATGATCTTCTGATAAATTAGTGAATAAACCTAAATAGAAATTACAACCATCTACTCTACCAAGTTTTATACTTTGAGAAGATACTTCCATAATTGCATATTCACATTTTTCATCAACCATTTTTCTAAACATTTCTTGTAATTCTAAAGCTTCAGGAGTAGTTCTTCCAGAATCTGTTCTATCAGAACCTAACATTTCATCTCCTATATAGCACGCTACTGTACCAATTAAGCCTACTTTTTTACCAGAATCTTCTAATATCTTCTTTACCATGAAACTAGTTGTAGTTTTACCTTTAGTACCAGTAATACCTATTAATTTTATTTCTTTAGTAGGATTATCATAGAAGTTACATGCTAATTTACCCATAATACTTCTAGTATCTTTTGCAGTTAAAACTTCTACATCTAAATCTTTAAATTCATCATATCTATTTTCATCTATTAATATTGCACTAGCTCCATTACTAATTGCACTAGATATAAATTTATGTCCATCTTTTTCAAATCCATTAATAGCAATAAACATATAATCTTTTTCTACTTTTCTTGAATCAAATGTTATATGTTTAATATCTATATCGTTAGTTACTTTAACATCTGTTTCTTTAAATATTTTGCTTAATAACATAAAAATATCTCCTTTTTAGTACTATTCATTATATATAATTATACCATAAATAGCAATATATAAATAATAAAAATAATTAGAGTTTAAAATACTCTAATTATTTTAATTTAATATTAACTTTAGGAGTTTCATTCTCTTCATATATTGGTAAAGAATCAAATGAAATACCAAACATATTTCTTCCTGCTCTATCAGGGTTTTCTTTACTTTTAATTCTAGTATTTGAGAAATAAGTAGTATCTTTAATAGTATTATCTTTATTAAAATAAATATTCTTTTCTAATAAGCCACTTTCTATTAACTGATCATATATCTTATCTCCATATTTAACCATATAGTTTCCATCATCAAGTTTAACTACATAATCTCCCCATATTTCTGGATTCTTTTCTGCATATGGTGGTACTTTATCCCAAATCATTCCTTCATTTGCAAATGCAGACACAAATACTATTACATCATCCATATTAGAATGAAAATGGTCTCTCATATATTCAGCCATACTACCAATAACATTCTTAGTAGTATGTAATATTCCAGAATGTGATATACCTATTACATCATTCTTTTTATCATACATTCTAATTACTGCGCAATCCGCTGCAGGAAATACAAGAGCAACACTTCTACCTGTAGACTCTACTACATTGAAATGTGTTTCTCTAGTCATAAATAATGCATCATAATTTTGTATTTCATTCCATATAGAACCCTGTGTATGTGCTATCATTCCTTTGTAATGTTGTAGTATTTCTTTATAAGTAAGTTCATGGCATACTTCTACTGGTTCTTCTGGTTGATCAGGCATCATTATTTCATCTATACCAACTTTTTTAACATTCTCTATTAATTCCTTTGTTACATATGAAGTGCTTCTCAAATGCTCAGGATAATAATTTTTGACAGTATTCCATGTATATACATATTTATCAGTTAAAGAATCTTTCTTTAAAGTAAAGGGTATTACTCCTAATGTCTCTAATTCATTTAATCCATATTCAAATTCTTTTATATCTTTAGTCATAACTCCTCCACATTTTTTCATAGTATATGCTTTAACTATGAAAATGTCAATTTCTAATTAAACTCTTCAGTAAAATTACCATTTATAAATATAGGTATTTCTTTATTATCTTTTGTTATACCTACTATATTTAAATCTTTAGTACCTATCATAAAATCTACATGAGAATCACATTTATTTAAATGATATTCATTAAATAAAGTCTCTTTATCTATATTAGGGCCATTCTTTACACATTCTGGGAATGAATCTCCAAGTGCAATGTGACATGCAGCATTTTCATCAAATAAAGTTTCTAAGAATACTAGATTATTATTTGATATAGGAGAATCATATGGTACTAATGCTACTTCTCCTAAATAATTTGAGTTTTCACAAAGATTAATCATTTCTTTTAATACTTCTTCCCCTTTTTCAGCATGGAAATCTATTACTTTTCCATCTTTAAAACTAACATTAAAATTATCAATTATATTATCTTGATAAGATAAAGGTTTAGAAGAATATACTATTCCTTCAACACTAGTATAATCTGGAGAAGTAAATACTTCTTCAGTAGGAAAATTAACTAATACTCTTTTTCCATTAGATAATTTTTGATAACCTGATTCCCATATACAATCTTTTGGTAAATTCACTTTAAAATCAGTTCCATTAGAACTAGAATATTTTAATGTTTTAAAATCATAATCAGTTAATTTTTTTGCTCTTATTCTAAGTAATTCATTTTTATCATCCCATATTTTAACAGGATCTTCTTTATCTATATTACATACTTTAAATATTTGATTCCATAACTCATCAGTAGTCATATTTAAAGCTTTAGCCCAGTCATCAGTAGGCACTGCTGCTATACACCAAGCAAGTATAGATTTATCTCTATAATCATCAAATACTTTTCTAGTACTTAATGCATATTTAGTCATCTCAGATAATTTTTTAGAATCTATATCTTTCATTAATCCTGGAGTTTCTGATGTAAGCATTAAAAATGCTGCTTCTTTTTTAGCATATACATCCCACATTTCTTTATTCCAATATGGTAATTTTTTTAATTCTGCTACTTCTAAAGTTTTAAGTAAATCATGTTTTTTATACGGATCAGATTTATCATAATAAATATCACTTACTCCAAGTTCATGTGCTATATTAGTTATTATATCTACAAAGTCTTGTCTCTCTATATTATAAGCAATAAATAATGGTTGATCCTTCTCTACTTTTAAACAAGACTCTAATATTACTCTTGCATATTTCTCTTTCATTTAACCCTCCTTAGACTTCTTAAATAATCTTTATGTTCATCAGTTACGCGATAACTCTCAACTGATTTTTGTATAGTTTTATTATGAACCCATATATCTAACTTATTATTTTCAATATATGGTATAGTACTTTCATATTGTTTAGCAAGTGCTGTAGCAAAAAACCATGCTATCATCATATTAACATAATATTCATTTGATTTAATATTAGACACTAATTCTAAATATTCTGGTTTAAAATCCTTATCTAAATAATTTCTCATAAGCATACCTATACCAAATCTAATAGTATATGTATTTTTTGATTTGATCCATTTTTTTATTTCTTTTAATACTTTTTCTTTATTTACATTTTTATTAAATACTTTTGGTGATTGTTGATCACAAGTTGCCCAGTTATCTATATATGGTAAAAACTTATTAAAACAATCTAGACATTCATCATAATCTTTTATACCTGAAATTATAAATGCATGTAACTGATTTTCATCAAAATATTTATGTGGTAAATCTTCAATAAAAGATTTATAATCTCCCTTTAATAATTCTTTAGCTAATCTTCTTAAATCTGGAGTTCTTACTCCAATTATTGTATCTGGATTAACTGTAGGAATTATTTTAATTTGCATATCTCTATATTTTTTATCTTGTAATTCAAATAATCTATCTTGTATCATAATCTCTCCTAAAACAATTATATCATAGAAAAACTAGGATTTATCCTAGTTTATTCTTTTCTTCATATATAGTCCTACTAATGTTAAACCTACAATACTTATTCCAAGTAATACTATACTCTTTATAATTCCATCATATGTTTTTGGACTAGTAACATTACTTCCAGTTAACATATATGTACTTAAATGTGGAATAGTTCCTACCAAATAATCACCATCTACAGTTAAGTTATTAACTTCACCTACAGTAAAATCATTCTTTAGATATAATAATTTAAATGTATTATAGTTTTTCATATCATCAGTAATTTTTATTTTTACTTTAAATGGTCCTTCATGAAGTGATGTTGTATCTCCTGTAACATTATTATCTTCATATACTTCTATTTCATATAGTTTTAATAATGTTCCATATGGTTTTGCTATTTCATTTAATAATGCCATCATTTCATTATATGTTTCCTCAGTTAAAGTTTCATCCATTGCCATTATTTCTTCTTTACTTAAAGAAAGTATATCAAACATTGTTAATTTATAATTATGACCTTTTTCATCAGTAAATGAAATAGAGTTTCCATTTTCATCAGTTACTGTATAATCTTTTAAGTCATCATTATTTATCCATCTGGCATATAAAGTTAAGTCTCTATCTACTAAAGATTCGAAATTATATGAATAATTTAATTCTGGTTCAATATACCATCCACCAAATGTATAACCGTCCTTTGTTGGTGCTGCTGGTCTTTCTAATTCTTTTCCATCTTCTACTTCGACAGATTTTACTTCTGATCCACCATTAGTATCAAATTCTACTTTATGTTTACGAGCTATAACTTCTCCTTTAGTAGCTATTGCATAATTTGAGAATGAATCTGTATTAAATACAATTGCATTTTGATTTTCAATATATTCCGTTTCAATTATTTCATATTTTCCATCATGTGTTTCATGGACAACAACTACATCTTGACCATTAACATTATCATCTAATTGTAAACTAATTTCTGCTTTATTATCTAATTCTTCTACTTTAGTATCCCAACTTTGTGTTTCACTACCTTTATATACTGTATTAAATAAAGACATATCTAAATAATTCTTTACTTCATATCCATCAGCTGCTTTTTCAAAATTACTAATTTGTTCATTAGATAATTCTACATCTTTTACATCTAATCTAGCAGTTCCAATAGACATAGATCTTTCGTTACCTAAAGTAATAGCTCCTGCAGTTACTTTACTAGATCTTGTATTAACTTTATCATCAACTTTAGCTATTTCTGCTTGTAAGTGGAATGGTCCACTCTTAACTTCAAATGTATATGTTCCTATTTCTTCTTGTGGTTCAAATGGAGTACCATTTAATCCAAAATTTACTAATTGGTATCCTGAATCAGGAATAATTTTTACTGTTAACATTGTTCCTTTAGGAAATTGTGCTTCACCACAACCTTCTCTATCATCAGTATAACTATCTTTTCTTGGAGCATCTCTCCAGATATAAACACCACCTAAAGCATTTACTTGTTCTGGGGTTGTATATGTATGTCCATTATATTCTGCTTTTACAAATGTTAGAGTTCCGTGTAATATTTTATCATCTGGTCCTGTATACCCTTCTGGATTATAGTCCCATAAAAAGTTACTCATAAATTCTTCATCAGAATTTGGATATCTAGCTTCAATTGCTATATCATAATGACTAGCTTTAGTTATACCATTTACTGGTATTTCTAATGTATGATCAACATAACAATCCTCTAATTCTTCAGCTGTTTTTGGTAAATTTGTTATTTCTGTTCCATTAATTGTTAGTCCTGTCATTAATGTTCCAGGAGCCATACTAAATACAAAGTCTACTGTATCTCCAGTTGCATCATAACTAATAGTATCCCCAGTTATAGTAAGCGCTGTCTTTTCAGTTATTTGTTGACCTGTTTCTGGGTCTAATATAGGAATTGGTTGATTATTATCACCCATTATTGGATTTCCTTGATAATCCCTTTCAACTGCAGGTTCCTCAGTATATTGCATCTTAGATTCATTTGCTTTATATTTAAGACCATTTATTCTAAATGATATACCGTGATCATATCCACCACCTGATGTATATTCAATAGAGCCATTAATTTTATAGTTTAATGATGCAGTACTATTTCCGTGATAAGTACTAGTGTCATCACTAATTTCTGGCACAGCATGTACTTTGCCAAATGGTATAAATGGTATAATAACAAATAATAAAAGTGTTATTGTTCCAACTACCGATAAGAATTTTTTAGATATTTTATTCATATATCCTCCTTTAGAATACACTTCTCTATTCTATTATCATTATAACATACTATTTACTGTTTCAATAAAAAAAGATGTCACTAGACATCTTTTCTTTTTACTTTGCATAATCCTATAGTAATTAAACCAATAGTACTAACTATAAATAATAATGTACTTTCCATAATACCATCATATGTTTTTGGATTAATTGGTACAGGAACATATTTTTTATATGTAACTTTTATTGTTACATCACTATCTGGCATCATAAATTTATTCCCATTTACATTTATTAAATTGCCATTAACATCTTTTATTTCAATAACTGTTTCATATCCTTTTTTGTTTTTTACAGTAAAATCTACTGTAGACTTATAAGGATATCTATCATTATCTATTGTTATGTTATTAGTACTATCAGAATCAATAATTACATTATGTATCTTAGTAACTTCATATAAATTATCTGCTAGTTTAACTACTCCATATCCATCTTGTACATAAATAACTGGATCATAAGTATAAATTCCTCCAGTTATTAATTGATTAATAGTATTTGGATTTTCTGCATCAATTACAGTTGTTCCTGTTGATACAAAATTACCATTTGCTATTGTTATTTTTACTTTATCAATTGCATCATCTGGGTTACCTAATGGATTAGCTTCACATATTGGTACTAATCCTTTTAAATTACCACCATTGATATAAACATTTATTGGTAATTGAGTAGAATGTTGTGTTACTGCAAGTGCTGATCCTTTTGATGTAGTACCATTATAGTTTGGTCCTACTGAATATGTATCACTTGTTGCAGTAATATTACCACCATTGATATATAAATCACTTGCTCTTATTTCAACACCTGTTGGTCCTGAAATATTACCACCATTAATAATAGTAGTACTATTTCTTTGTGGTAAGTACATACCTACACCTTCAGTAGCATTTATATCTCCACCATTAATAGTAATATTAGCATTACCACTATGTTCATTACCATTACCAGAAATTCCCATATCATAGCCTTTAATTGTTCCACCATTTACTTCAAGTGTAGTGTTTTCAAACATAGCAATACCTGCAGTATGAGTATTTAATCCTTCAATTGTTCCACCATTAATTGTTGCAAAACAATTTCCATATAGATTAACTGTTTGATCATTTACTGCATCTGATTTAACAAGTCCACCGTTCATAGTAAATGTTGAGTTTTCATATACTTGAATTGCACGACCATTACTAGAATAAACAGTCCCTGATTCCATGATTAAATTCTTTTGGTTATATATTACATTACCATTTTCAGTAGCAGTACCTTGTACTGTACCTCCATCTATTATAGTTGTTTCATAGTTTCTTATTGCACCATAAGCTCCAAGACCTTCAATTGTTCCACTCTTATGAATTAACTTTCCATTTGATGAACTATCTGGATATCCAACTAAAACTGTAAAATCTGCATTAGAAGTTATCTTACCTGCTTTTGAATCAGTTGAGTCTATTACAGTTACTTCTTCAGTAATTCTAAGTACTTTATTTCTTAAAGATAAAGTATGTCCATTTAAATCAAATGTTGCTGCTTTATTCATAAGTAATGATGAACCAACCATTACATCTCTTTCTAATTTTATATTACCACCAGTTGCAAATGCATCTTGTATTGACATTAATACACCATCAACTGAAGCAGCAGTATTAGGATCTACATAAGTCCAATGTGCATAATATGTTGCATCACCAGTTGGCACAGTATCTTCAGTTAATTTATCCCCACCAGTTGGCAAACTATACCATCCGTCAAAAGTATAATCAATTCTTAATGCTGTTGGTAATTCTCCAATTGTATTTCCTGTATATACCTTTTTATAACTTACATCTGTTTCTCCACCAGTTGGATCAAATTTTATTATTGATCTAATAGAAGTATTTACTTCTAAGTATAGTGTTGAATATCCACTAATAGTCTCTATTTTTTTTGTACTATCTTCTTCTATTCCTTCTGCTTTAGCAGCATTAGTATCGTTTTTATAACTTGGACTAAAACCTGTCTTAGTTACTTCTCCTGTTGCGTATGTTTCTCCTCTTACAACACCATCATAGAAATTATATGGTGTATAAGCAATTATTCCATATTTTTTACCAGTTATAATTGGTGTTGAATCATTAAATTCATCATCTTTAGTACCTATATCTATAGAACCGTTCTCATTATATATTGCATATGAATTAGTAGCGATTATTTCTCCACCTGTAATTATAATTTTACCATCATTTAAATTATGTACAGTTGCTCTTATTGAAGTTGATGCTTCTAATTTTGCAGTACCACCAATATAAACAGTACCACCATTATTATAAACAACTTGTTTTGTATCAGTAGCTTTATATAATCCATCATTTATAATAAGAGTTCCACCCTTATAAACATTAATCATACCTTCAGTTGCATTTGATGTAACTGTACCATTTGTAATTGTTAACTTTCCTTTTGTTTCAATCACAGTTTTTTTCTTACCATTATTATTTAATGTATGGTTATTTAAATCTAATATAATACTTGTTCCATTAGGAATAGTTACATTTTCAGTTAAATCAGTTAATAAAGTTATTCTAGTATTAGCAGTAGTTGCATGTTCAATTGCTTCTGTTAAAGATTCATAAGTAGTATCTCCTATCTTAGCAACATCTATAGCAAATACCTTAGTAGGCATAATAAGAAATACAAAAATTAATAAATATAAAAATATTTTCTTTTTCATACTACACCTTCCTTTATTATTTTTATTACATATTAATATTATCACAAATTACTATTCATATCAATTGTTTTCCACAGGTAAAAATATTTTTTATTGCTTTTGTAAATTAAATATTTCTATTTCTTCCGGATATATTTTGTAGAAAAAATTTCTGATTTTTTTATTAGGCATTGTTGTTTTAGAAAATTTACTTATTCCTCCAGAGATTAAAATAGTAGTATTTTCATCTTTAACTAATCCATATGAATATTTAGGAAAAATTTTCTTATATGGAGCGACTAATCCTCTTCCAAATTTCTTTCTAAATATTCTAGGAACTAATCCTGAATGCATATGTCCACATAATATTAAGTCATATTCTTTTAATACTTCAAACTCTTTTGAAATAGATTTTTTATCAATTATATTAATTGGAGTATGTAGTAATAATATATTATATTTTTTATGATCTACTTTACCAAGTAATTTTATATATTTCTTCAAAGATTCTTTTTTCTCGTTATCCCAATAGTATTCTATTGGTAAATTAAGTGCACTAATATCTATATCTTTTAATGACCACTTATTAAATGTAGCATTATTATTTGGAAAACTAGATACATTTACTATATCTCCTAATTCTTTCCAATATTTTGAATCATCTATTTTTAATTCTCTTTGAACATGATTAATTTTCTTATAATATATTAATTCATGATTTCCTAATCCAATATATATTTTAACTTTTTTAGATAATTCTTTTAACATATCTTTTATTATTTCTTTTTCTTCATAATCTTTAGCACTATTTAATAAATCTCCGCCAATTAAAAGAATATCTATATCTTTTATATTATTAAAAATAGATTTTAATTTATCTATATCGCTATGAATATCACTTATATAACACATTTTTATATCTTTAGATATTTTAGAATTATTAATATTATATTTCATGTTAACCTCGATCATAACAATTATAACACAAAAAAAGATATCTAATTGATATCTTATTTTATATTATTTAATATTTCTTCTACTTCCTTAGTAGTTAAATCTATATCCCAATTTATAAATCCTATTTCAGGTCTTATACCATCTTTTTTATGGAAATCAGAACCTATAGTCATAAACTTATTATTTTTAATAGCAAATTCTTTCCATTTAGCTACTTCATCTACTCTATTATTATATCTATCCACATAGTGATAATATGCTTCTATTCCATCAGGATTCATATCATCTACTATTTTTTGAACATCTTCTATTTCTAAATCATTTTCATATTTATATCCAACCGGATGAGCTAAAACTGCTTTCCCTCCAGCTTTTCTTATTACTTCTGCTGCTTCTTTAGGAGTAATTGTATTCTTTTTAACATATGCTGGACATCCTTCGTTCATAATTGTTTCAATAAATTCTCCCATATTAGGAATATGTCCAAATGTCTTAAGTAATAATTCTTCATTAGCTTTATTTGTAACTATATCAGTTGCAATATGAGCTTTAGTAACTGCTTCAACTTTATCTAATTCTTCTACATTTACTTTATATCCAAATTCTTCTAATTTTTTAGCAACATCATGTAAATATATATGTCTAGAATTTTTTAATCTATATAAAGCATCTAATAAATCTTTATTATTTAAATCAAAATTATAACCAAGAACATGAACACCTACTTCACCTTGAGTAGATATTTCTACACCTTTTATTAAATTAATATTATTCTTTCTAGCATATTCAAATAATTCTTCAGTATATGCATCTAAACTATCATGATCACAAATACTAATTGTGTCTACTCCATTTTTTACTGCTTCATCTATTATTTCTTTAGGAGTTAAAGTACCATCAGAAATAGTTGAATGCATATGTAAATCTATTCTTCTTTCCATGAATTAATCCTTTCATTAAATCTTAATTTTAAAGTTGGGCATGAATAGTATCTTCTCTTTTGCGAATCAATAGAAGCACCTAGTACCATTCTTTCTATTTGGTTATTTGTATATTTGCTAGCAATTATTTTTCTAGTTCCAATTAGTGTTTCTTTCATCTCTTGATCAAAATCATAATCCGTAAATGAATATAAGAAATCATAGGCAAAGTTAATTGCAGTATCATCTTTTTGCCAAGTTTTTCTTAGTGAATCAGGAGTTGTTGCTAAATATGGTGGTTTTCCTGACTCCAATGATTTAGCCATTTCTGGTTCTACTTTATGCATTAATTCCATTAATTCATTATATGGGAATAAGTGTGTATCTAATGGTACCCATTCTGTTGGAAGTTTACCCATTTTTAAACTAGAAGCTATTCTATATACTTTGTCGATTGCACCTATTGGATCTATGTCAGATGTTGTTAACCCATTTTCAGGTAATGTATACATTAATTCTTCTTTAGCTTGTTCTACTTTTGAATCTTCTACCACTAAACATAAATCCATGTCTGGTAATCTATTTATTACTTTTCTTGGACTTATTTCTTTAGAAACTGTAGGACATCTATAGCATATTGATTTTAAATTTGGCATATTTCCTAAGTTTTCTTTTAAACATTGTTCACATGGCCAAACCGAATTTTCAAACTGATCATGAAATTGTTCAAACAAATCAGAATTATATCTAAATTGTTCTTGTATTATTGGCAAATCTCCATAAAACTTATTGCCTAACGCATAAAAAGGATATCCTAATCCAAAGAAACCTTTATACCCTTCTAATTTTTTTACTACTCTATGATAAGCTCTTACATATTCTTTTAAATATATTTTCTTTAATTCACCATTTTCTTTTTCATATATTCCTGATGCTATTACTGTTTTATCTATTATGTTCATAAATATCCCCTCCAATCAATAAAAATATTATATACTTTTATAAATCTTTGTCAATTTGATAGAGGTTATTTTTTCATTGGTTTTCTTACTGAACTTGATTGTTCCTCTTTTAACCTAAAGTAATCTTCTTTTCTCATATAGCCATTTTCATCAAAACCTAGTTTTTCTGCAACCCTTTGGCTTGGAATATTATAGGGATCAATATTTACTTCCATTAACTCAACACTCGTTACAGGACCATCACGTGTGATTCTCACCCCATCTAGCAAACCTTTTTCAAAAACATCTCTTATAGCTTCTCTCGCAAGAAGTGTAACATTGCCTTTATTTTGATATTCAATCTCTGTTCCATATTCAAGTTTTACTCTATCTGGTCTACTACCCACTTTTACTAAAACTCTTGATACGTTATTACCTTCTTCATCAAATGCATAATACATAACAGCATTATAAAGCTTCGGTGAAAATGTTACTTTTTCGATTTCTTTAGCTTTAATATAATATAAATATTCTCCATCATTATTAGTACCAGAAGTCTTATGTATTTTACTAAGTCTTGCTCCAACATTATATATTAAATTCTGCATTATTTTTTCTTCAATTGTCATATTAATCACCTAGTATAATTATAACACAAAAAAAGATGCCACTAGACATCTTTCTTTTCTAAAACCATAACTGTTTCAACATGCTTAGTATGCGGTGAACAAACATATCGTATTTATATATACTCACCAAAAGAACATATCATAGTTTCTTAATATCTGTATACATTCTGTGGTGATATCCACTTTTATTATAAAAATCAATCCCTATTTTATTATAGGCAAACACATCTACTATAACATATTCACATCCAACTGATTTAAAATATTCTTCCATTTTATTTATTAGTGCCTGCCCTACACCTTTACTTCTTGTTTTGGAAGTCACAATAAGTTCAGTAATTTCTCCCCTTTTTGGGCATTTGTAATCTAAATAATCATTTTCATCATATGGGGGAATAGTTCCCATTATTAAACCAATTGCTTTATTTTCATCAACAGCTAGATAGCATTTTCCATTATTAGTATTTACTTCTTCTAAATCTAACAAAGCCATTTTATCTCTATAATCGGAGTGTAATTGATCTAGATTATCTTTATCTATAGTTAAAATATATTCTTCTAATTCAACTAATAAATCTTTTACATCTTCAAGATATTTTTTCTCATACTCCATTATTTGCATATTAATTCTTCCTTTCTAAAACCATAACTATTTCCACATAGCTAGTATGCTGTCAACAAACATATCGTAACATCTTAATAGTGCGATCATTTTAATTATATATTAATACCATTCTATTATAACCGATTCATTATGATCCATTAATTGTGTTGATAATTCTACTTTCTTATTTTTTTCTATAATAAATTCTTTTTCTTTTGATTTAATATCAATTCCATCTTCTTTTATTTTGGTTAATCCGTATTTTGAAGTAGTTACTACAATATTGTCTTTATTAATACTTTTGATTTTAAAAGTATATTCATCATCTAAAATAAAACAAGAAAATGAGTTACCCTTTTTTAAAGTTGTTCGAAATGTGTTATCAGTATGACATTTAACGTCAACACTTTTGTATTTAGATATTGGTCTTATGATACATTCATTTTTAGAAATAGCTATTTCATAACTTTCATATCTTAGTATTTCAGTGTCATCTTCTTTAAAAATATACCATGCTCCTTTTCTCCAATCTTCTATAGATGTCATTTTTTTATCCAAAGCATCTTTGAACATTATATATTTTGCATTAAATGTTCTATAATTAAGTTCTTCTACTCTTAAGTTTTCTACATATATTTCATATCCATCAAGTTTTCCAACATATTCTTTCTCTCTATCTTCATCTATATATATAGACAATATATTGCTTATACCTTTTAAATTATATTGTTTATTATAAGCATATAGTATTACAACAAATATACTAATTAATAAAATAACACATAAAATTATTGGAATTATTTTTAATTTATTTTTTTTCTTATCTTTTTTATCAGCTTTCATTTTTATTTTCCTTAAATTAAATCCTATTATTTTGTTAATTCTAATTTCTTAAATTGTTTAAATTTATTCTTACCATAAACAAACTTTTTATCATTTGTATTTTCTGGTAATTCTATTACTTCAAGAATATAATCATGAATATTAACCAATAATTTTAAACCATCTTTTTTAATTAAATAATATGGTGTTGTATCATTTAGTGCATCTACAGTTTCCATTGCACCAGCACCAATTATCCAATCACTTACTATTGAAGCAAGTTTTCCTTTGTTTTCACTTCTTAATAACTCATAAATCACCCAAGGTTCAGTATAATAGTCCTTTAATATTTGCTTATAACCTTTTCCATTCATTTCATATTTATCTTTATCTAATTCTTTCTTCATAGATAAAGCTGGTAATGAATTATCATTATCTAATAAATAATCAACTGTAAGATTAAATACTTTTGATAATTCTTGTAAATTACTTACATCTGGAAGTCCTTCATCACTTTCCCATTTAGTTATTGCTTGTCTTGAAACATTCATTATTTCAGCAAGACTTTCTTGAGATAATCCAAATCTTTTTCTTATCTCTTTCAATTTTTGACCTAATGTCATAATATCTCCTTCTTTCTGACTTTAATTCTACATTGATGTTTCATTTAATAACAGCAACATTACTTTACATTTATGCTACTTATCGTGGCAATCAATACATCTATATAATATTTTACCACAGAAAAAGAGAATTTTTACATTCTCCTAATATCTTAATATTCCGAACAACTAAAATTCCTTTTTTAAATATATTTTTTTTGAAATCAAGTAAGAAACGCCTATAAAAATAATTGATAATATTAAGAATATAATCAAGTGATAAGAATCAAGGAACGTTATTATATTAGTAGGAATACTAATATTTACAAACTTTTTTAACAGCAAAATTACAACAACTATTCCCATACCAAGAATAAGCATTATAATTCTTGCATCAGCTCCAAACTTGAACAACAATGGAAATAGTATAGAAACTAAAATAAACATAGCAAATAAATAACTACTAATAGATGAAATTACATCACTAAAAATAATAGTTGTTTTAAAATTACTAATTATAAAAGTAAAAATAATACTTATAATAGTTGCAAGTACAATTAAAGTAATAGTAGTTATATATTTAGATTTTACATTGTTAATTTTACCTTGAGGTAATGCCGCTGCAAATGCATGCCAATTATTATAATCATCATGAGAAAATGTTGAAATACATATCATCAGTGTCATAAAAAGAAGAATAAATGACATATCATTATCAAACATCATTGTGTAAAAGAAATAAATAAAAATAACAAATAATAAATTTTTTAAATTATTTCTTATCATAAATAAATCTTTTTTTATCATTCCAAGCATATTATTTTCCTCCCTTAATCATAAGTAGCATTAAATCTTCAATAGTTATCTTATCAATCACAATATCTTTGTACTTTTCCCTACATTTATCTTTATTCTTTATTAAAATTTCATAACTATATTTGCTTTTTCTATAAGAAATAATATCATCTTTATCAATTTCATCAAACTTTTCAATATCACATTTTAAAATACCATAGTTATCAATAATTTCATCTTTTGTATTTTCTAATACAATTTGTCCTTTATCAATAAAAATTATATAATCAGCAATATGTTCTAAATCACTTGTAATATGTGTAGATAAAATAATCGTATGTTCTTCATCTGATATAAAATCTAAAAACAAATCTAAAACTTCATTTCTAACTATCGGATCAAGTCCACTTGTTGCTTCATCTAAAATTAGTAATTTGGGATGATGAGATAAAGCAGTTGCTATTTCAACTTTTTTTCTCATACCTCTTGACATTGTTTTTAATATTTGATTATCTTTTATACCAAAACTCTCTAAATATTTATAAAATAATTTGGTATCCCAATTTATATAAATATCTTTCATAATAGAATCAATATTCTTTGAATTAAGTAATTCAGGGAAGAAAGTATTATCTAATACAACACCAATATCTTCTTTTATATTTAGTTCCTGTTCTTCTAAATCTTTATCAAAAATTTTAATCTTGCCATCATCTTTCTTTATAATATTTAATATAGATTTTATTAGTGTAGTTTTACCAGCACCATTTTCTCCAATTAAACCAATCACAGTACCTGATGGAATGTTTAATTCTTTTATTTTTAAACTAAAATTAGGATATTTCTTTTCTAATTCTTTTATTTCAATAGAATATTTCATTATTTATCACTCCCATAAAATAAATTGAATACATCAATTATTTCCTCCTTTGATATATCAAATTTTGATGATATATCTACAATTTTTGATATATATTCTTCGATATCTTTTTGTGCTTTATCTTTAGCAAGCTCTGTATTTTTAGGTGCTACAAAGGTTCCTTTTCCTTGCCTAGAAATAATATATCCTTCTCGTTCTAATTCATCATAAGCCTTTTTTATTGTCATTACGCTTATTTTTATATCTTGTGCTAAATTTCTTATAGAAGGAATTACCTCATCTTCTTTTAATTCATCATTCATTATTTGCTCAATAATAGAATTTTTGATTTGTTCATAGATAGGAACTGCACTACTATTACTAATAATCATTTTCATAAGAATTTCCACCTTACATATAACAGTATATAACACTATATAACTTTTGTCAATAAACCATTAAAAAATAGGTATAAAAAAATATACCTATAAGGTTCGCAAGATTACTAAAAACTGAACAATCAAAAAAGATGAGATTATTTCTCATCTTAATGTACGGGAATATCTTAATCTTCCAATCTATTATATTCATATACTA
>JAEEGI010010818.1_pt1 | contig 19780 bp, 18 predicted proteins | sample 8958751 | NCBI WGS metagenome assembly JAEEGI01 (sample SAMN16246545, study PRJNA631951) | gut metagenome | biome: gut microbiome; feature: rumen; material: KS-attached | host: Bos | place: Iran: Karaj | collected 2018-10 | reverse complement strand
GCCGCCCTCGCGCGCAAGGGCGACTTCACAGAACCCTGCCGAGTGAAGGTACGCGGCCGCGGACCCCGCTTCTACTGGGCGTGCCCGCCGCGTGGCGCCACGCGCAACATCGGCGTCTCGCGCGGCTACGGCGTCTTCCGCGGGCTGCTGGGCGACATCGCGGTCGACGCGCCCGGCGCCGAGACCGTCCTCTACGACCACGAGAGCTGCGCGCCGCTCCTACTGCGCATCCCAAGCGGGAAGGGGGAGGTGTGGTTCCTGAACTCCTGGTTCTATCCCGGCGCCTTCCACCACGAATACGGCGCGTCGGCCGTCCCCGGCGACACGGGGCTCGTCGGCGACATGCTGAAGTTCCTGGCGAAGTCGGTGCGCGGCCGCGCCTACATCACGGAGACGGGCTCGGACGACCCCGGCGCCGAGTGCGACTATGTCAACGTCTCGTTCTTCCCGGAAGACGGCCGCGCATGCCTCTTCAACGTCGACTTCGAGAAACCGCACACCGTCGACTTCCACTTCGACGGGAGGGTGAAAACCGTCACGCTCGCGCCGCAGCAGCTGCTCGTCGACCACTAGATCACGCCATCTCATTTGGAATCTCCGCTCTCGCGGAACCCACTAGCGAAAGGAAAACACACATGGGTATCAAGGTTGGCCTCCTCGGCCTCGGTAAATTCGGCAGCGCCTTCGTGCCGCTCTTCGCCTCGCATCCGGGCGTCGACTCCATCCTCCTCTGCGACGCGGAGGAGTCGAAGGTGAAGAAATGGGCGGAAAACCCGCTCATCCAGAAGAAGCTCGCCAAGAACGGCTGCATCAGCTCGCTCGACGACCTCTGCAAGACCGACTGCGACGCCATCGCCATCATCACGCAGCCCTGGCTCCACGCCCCGCAGGCCATCCAGGCGATGGAGGCCGGCAAGCACGTCTACAGCGCCGTGCCCGTCATCTGCATCCCCGACGACGACGAATGCCTCGACTGGTGCCAGAAGATCATCGACTGCACCCTCCGCACAGGCAAGCACTACATGCTCGGCGAAACAACCTGTTACCGTCCGCAGACGATGTTCTGCCGCCGCAAGTTCCTCGCCGGCGAGTTCGGAGAGCCAGTCTACGCCGAGGCTGAATACGCCCACGACGTCGACAGCTGGGGCTGTTCCCTTCGCGAGGTGCGCAAGAGCCGCAAGACGGGCAAGGTCGGAGAGGAGTCCGCCAGAATCATGGCCCCCTACTACGCGCGCGGCCTCAAGGATCACCCGATGGCCTACCCGACGCACTCCGTCTCCGGCCCGCTCTGGGCCATGGGCACGAAGGGCGTCAAGGTCTCGGCCTACGGCTACGCCAACAAGAACGGCCCGAAGGACGACTATTTCAAGGACAAGGACTTCTCCAACATCGTCGCCATCTTCCAGCTCGCCAACGGCGCCTCCATGCGCGTCGCGGAAATGCGCGAGGTCTCGCCAAACACCTGCCTCCAGGGCGAGGACTTCCGCATGTACGGAACGCGCGGCAGCTACGCCTACTGCACCTGGAACGACAACGGCCGCGTCGCCTTCAACGAAAACATCAAGCCAGTCGTCGAGAAAAAGCTCACCGAGGCCGAAATGCGCGATCCCCTGCCCCAGGAAGTCGCCGAAGCATTCAAGGCCGTGCAGAACCCCGACGCCAAACCGGGCGACGACTTCGTCCCGCAGGGACACGGCGGCTCGCACCCGTACCTGGTGCACGAATTCGTCATGTCCGTCTGCGAGGGACGCCGCCCCGCAGTCGACGCCTGGAAGGCCGCCTCCTACATGGCGATGGGAATGGCCGCGCACAAGTCGGCGCAGAAGGACGGCGAAATCGTCCCAGTCACGGACTTCGGCGACGCGCCGGCGGAATAAGAAACAAAAGGAGACTTCACCATGGGAATCAAGATTGGACTCGTCGGCCTCGGCTCTTTCGGGAGCTGCTTCGCGCACCTCTTCACCTCGCACCCGCTTGTTGACGCCGTCGCGCTCTGCGACGCGCAGCCCGAAAAGCTTCGCAACTGGAAGGAATGGCTCGCCTACTCCGGCAAGCTCGCGGACAAGGACATCTTCGAATCGTTCGATGACATCTGCCGCTCCGACTGCGACGCCCTCGCCATCATCACACAGCCGTGGCTACACGCCCCGCAGGCGATCCAGGCGATGGAATCGGGCAAGGACGTCTACAGCGCCGTGCCCGTCATCTGCCTCCCCGACGACGACGAGATGCTCGACTGGTGCCAGAAGATCATCGACTGCACGCTCCGCACCGGCAAGCACTACATGCTCGGCGAAACGACCTACTATCGTCCGCAGACGATGTTCTGCCGCCGCAAGTACCTCGCCGGCGAATTCGGCGATGTCGTCTACGCCGCCGCCGAATACGCCCACGACCTCGACTCGCCCTGCTCGCTGCGCCAGGTCAACCGCTCGCGGACGACCGGCGTCATCGGCTCGCAGGCCGCCGCCATCATGCAGCGCTATTACGACCGCGGTCTCAAGGACCACCCGATGGCCTACCCGACCCACTCGGTCTCCGGCCCGCTTGTCGTCATGGACACCCATGCCGTAAAGGTCTCCGCCTACGGCACGCGCAACCAGTTCGGCGCGGAGGACCCATTCTTCGCGTCATACGACTTCTCCAACATCGTGGCGCTCTTCAAGCTCGCGAACGGCGTGCCGTTCCGCGTGGGCGAAATGCGCGAAATCTGCTATAACACCGGCCTCAGAGGCGAGGACTTCCGCATGTACGGCACACGCGGCAGCTACGCCTACAACGAATTCCGCGACAACGGCCGCACCTCCTTCACGACCTACCGCAAATGGAACGCCGAACGCAAGCTCACCGACGAGGAGATGCGAGACCCGCTTCCCGAAGACGTCGTCGAAGCCTATAAAAAGGTTCTCCAGCCGGACGCCAAGCCCGGCGACGACTTCGTCCCGCAGGGACATGGCGGCTCGCACCCGTACCTCGCCAACGAATTCGTGACCTCGGTCTTCGAGCATCGCCGTCCGGCGATTGACGCCTGGAAGGCCGCCTCCTACATGGCGATGGGCGTCGCCGCGCACAAGTCGGCCCAGAAGGACGGCGAAATCGTCAAGGTCGTAGACTTCGGGCGTCCGCCCGAAGCATAGGTGTGTTATACTGTTTCCACCATGAAAATCGCACCACGTTCAAAATTCATCCTAATCGGCGACTCGGTCACCGACATGGGCCGCACCCGCCCCGTCGCCCAGGGGCTCTTCAACCCTCACGGCACCGGCTACCCGAATGTCGTCCAGGGGCTCCTCACCTCAGTCTACCCCGACTACTTCATCAACGTCGTCAACATGGGCAACTCGGGCGACAACGTCCGCAACCTCAAGGCCCGCTGGCAGACCGACGTCATCGACCTCAAGCCCGACTGGCTCTCGATCATGATCGGCATCAACGACGTCTGGCGCCAGTTCGACACACCCCAGATCCCCGAGCATGGCGTCCCGCCCGACGAATACCGCGAAACGCTAGGCGAGCTGGTAAGGCAGACGAAGCCGCTCGTCAAGGGGCTTGTTCTCATCACGCCGGTCTACTGGGAGCTCAACAAGCAGGACGCCATGGCCGCCCGCGTGGCCGAGTACCAGGCCATCTGCCGTGAAATCGCCGAAGCGGAGGGCGTTCTCTTCTGCGACGCGCAGGCGTACGCCGATCGCGTCCTCAAGTGCTGCAGCCCCAACTACATCACGTGGGACCGCGTGCATCCGAACATTCCGGGCGCGAACGTCCTCGCCCACGCCCTGCTCGACACGCTCGAATTCGACTGGAACCGCAAATAAAGCTAAAAAGAAGGGGGACGTTTCGTGGAAACGTCCCCCTTCTTTTTAGCGCTTGAGCTGCAGGTCGTAGTGAAGGTCGTAGGACTTCTCGTCGTCCGTGAACTTGTGGAGGGTGTTGATTGTCTCGCCGTTGTTCCACTTGCGGTCGCCGACGTCCTCCGACGTGCCCATGACCGTGACGTTGAGCTGGCGGTGGCGTGCGCGGACCTGGTCCCAGTCGATGAAGTAGACGTGGGCGAACTCGCCGCCGTCAAGGACGCCGTCCTTGATCGTCATCGTCTCGCTGCGGCCGAAGAAGACGCTGCGGAGATGGCCGTCGGTGTTCATGCTCGTGAAGTCGCCGGGCTCGTTGACGTAGCGGCCGAACTGCGCGTGGATCGGGCCGGGGTGGCGGTACTGGTGCTCCTCCTTGAAGTCGGGCACGAGCTTGCGCATGATGTCGAGAAGGTCGTGCTGGAGGTACTCGAGGTCGAACGAGTCGATGTCGTGCGAGCATTCCTGGACCATGACTGAGCAGGTCGTGTGGTGCGAGGCGATGCAGACGGTGCCGTTCTTGACGCCGGACGCGGCGACGATCTCGCGGATCTCCTTCGAGACGTCGTGGAAGGTGGGGATCCAGCCCCTGGACTGAAGTTCGAGTTCCTTCTGGTAGACGATGAATTCCATGGTGTGTTCTCCTAATGGGCCTGTTTATTGGCGTTCAGCCTCTTCCCGACGGCCCCGCCCGGGTGGATGGCTGCGAATTGCTCGTTTTTGAAGCCGGTGAGTTCGATGACCGCCGTTTGGAGCGCGTCGAAAATCGCGCAGGTGACGGCGAAGCTGGTCGTGCCCTGGCTGTTGTGGCGGTCGCATTCCCGCGTGACCTTCATCGCGAGGACGATGTCGGACTTCTCGGCCAGCGGCGAGGAGAGGTTTTCGGTGACGGCGATGAGCGTCGCCCCCTTCGCGCGGGCAATGTCCGCGATGGGCATGAGCTCGTCGGTCTTGCCGCCGCGCGAGGCGAGGAGCAGGACGTCGCCCTTCTGGACGAAGCCAAGTCCGCCGTGTACGGCCTCCGCAGGCGAGAGAAAACGGGCGGGACGCTCGATGCAGCACATGAGGTGCGCGAAGTGGCGGCAGGCGATGCCCGAGTGCCCGCACCCCGAGGCTGCGATGCGCGGCGCCTTCGCGAGCGCCTCGGCGGCGGCGAGCAACTGCGCGCCGTCGATGACGGACGCCGTGGCGGCGAGGGATTCGGCTTCGACTGCGAAAGCCGCCATCGCGCGGGAAAGAGCCTCTTCGCTCATTTGCCGTGCACCTCGTCCCACGTTTCGCGGAGCGTGCGGAGCATCGCCTCGGCGGCGGCCTCTGGGTCGGCGGCCTTCATGACGCCGCTCGTGCAGCCGGTCGCCTGCGCGCCGGCGCGGATGACGTTGGCCACGTCGACGGGGCCGGAGATGCCCGCGCCCTGGAGGACCATGATGTCGGGATTGATCTTGCGGACGGCCTCGATGGTGTCGCGGACATAGCCCATGTCGCTGGCGACGCCGGTGCCGATGAGTTCGGTCGGCTCGGCGACGATGAGGTTCGGGCCCATCTCGGCGACCTGGCGGATCTCCTCGACGCTGTCGGCGCAGACGATCGTTGCGAGGCCGACCTCGTCGGCGCGGGCGATTGACTCGCGGATCTGGTCGAGCGTCAGCTTCTTCTCGGCGTGGTTGAGCATGACGCCGACGGCGCCGGCTTCCTTGACGGACTCCGGCAGGACCGAGCCGAGGCCGCGTCCGGGGCGGAGCGTGTCCATGTGCTGCGCGTAGACGTGGATATGCTTCGTGTTCTCCGCGATGAGGCGGATGTCGGCGTACTGCGGCGTGATGATGATGTCGAGGTCGTACTTCTCGGCGATCTTGTCGACGGCCTGGGCAAGCTTAAGCATGCGCTGGCCCCACATGAAGCACTTCGGCCCGATTTCGAAATAGGGTGCGCGAATCTTGTATCCCTTGTACATGTCTTTCCTTTCTAACTGGGAACTAAGAACCAGGAACCAGGAACTAGGAATTAGGAACTAAGAACCAGAAACCAGGAACTAGAATTTGCGCGAGAACTGGATGGAGTAGACGTTGGCGTCGCCGTTCTTGAACTTGGTCTGGTAGATGCCCTGTTCAGGGCGGGCGTCGACTTCCTCGTCCTTGAGGATAATCTTGGCGAAGGCGATGCCCATCTCCCAGTTGTCCGTGATCATCGTGCGGAGACCGGCGCTCAGGATGTGGCGGTCGCCGGCGGGCAGGAGGTAGTCGGCGTAGTCGAGGTTAATCGGGTCGCAGTCGTAGACATAGCCGGCCTCGATAAAGGTGTCGTCGGACAGCTGGTATTCGGCACCGACGCCGAAGCGCCAGACGTCGTTCCACTTTTTGTCGGCGCCGGCCTCGGGAACGGTGCCGAGCAGCGGTGGATCGAAGTGGAGGGTGAGGTTGTCGTAGGAGCTCCAGCCAGTCCAGGTGGCGATGACGCCGAAGTTCCACTTCTCAATGCCGGAGTAGTTGAGGCCGAAGGAGACGCTCTGCGGAAGCGTGAGGTTCTCCCAGACGCCCCAGCTGCCGGGGATGCCGTTGACCGTCGCCGTGTCCTCGAGTTCCTCGCGCACCTCGGTGCGATAGACGAGGCCGAAGCCGAGGGTGTCCGTGATCTTATAGGCGAGGCCGGCGTTCGCGCCGACGCCGACGGCGTCGGCCGTAATGTCGAGCAGACGGTCTAGGACGGGTATGTTGCGGGTGATCGTGATGTCAAAGTAGACGATGTCGAGGCCGAGGGCGAGCGAGAGGCGGTCATTCACCTTCCAGGCGATGTTGGGGTTGACGTCGAAGGTGATGATCTCAGTTTCGACGCTGGCGAAGCGCCCAGGCCAGACATTTGAGTGCTCGACGCCGAGGCCAAACGGCGTGAAAACGCCGAAGCCGAGCCAGAGGTCATCCGTCAGCTTCTGGGTGTAGTAGGCGAAAGGCGGCGGGAACCATTTGTCCTCGGGCGTGTAGGTGCTGGAGCCAGCGGGCGTCTGGAGCTCGATGTCCATGCCCGGGTTGATGAGCGAGGTGCCGAAGAGAAGCGCGGGCCTGTCGCTGTCCGTGATCAGCGCCGGGTTGGCGTAGACGGCGGAGGCGTCGTTGTACTGCCCCATCGTTGCGCCGCCCATGGCGACGCCGCGGGTGCTCGTCTCATAGAGCGCGAAGCCGGCGGCCTTTGCCTGGCCGGCTGCAAAAAGGAGAAACGCCGCCATGGCGGCGTTGCGTCTTGTCTGTGTTTTCATACTTAGTATTGTAGCAAACTACGCGCCCGTCCGTCTCAAAGAACCCTTGCGGCGGAGGCGCGCAGGTAGAGCGAATGAAGCGGGTCCGCGATGCGACAGCCCCTTGCGTCCTTCTCCACAAGCCCGTCGTTCACTAGCTTTGTCAGCGCGCTTCCGATGGTCGTGGTCCCAGGAAGGGCGTGGCGTGCCCTGTAGTCGGCATCGAAGCGCATGGTCGGCTCCTGCGCAAGCGAGGAGAGAATCCGCCTGGACGTCTCCCCCAGCCGTTCGGCAATCGCCTCGTAGACGTCCCTCTGCATCCCGACGAGTTCGTCAAGCGCTATCGCCACATCGGCCGTCGTCGGCTTTCCGTCGCCTCGCCTGTTCGCCGACAGCCAGGTGTGGAGTGCCACGGCCTGTATGTAGTACGGGATGTTGTCCGACGCGCGGATGATTTTCTCGACCACTTCTTCGGGGATCTCCATCCCGGTCGAGCGGAAGCGCGTCCTGAGAAATGCGGCGCTCTCGTCTTCCGGCGGCTTGGGCAACTGCATTGTGGAGGCGGAATTGTAGAAAGGGCGCGTCCTGTCATTGAACATCCTGCGCATGAGATGCGTCTTGCTGCCAAGGAAAAGATAGCGGGTCTTCCGCTGGTGCTGGATGACGCTCCTGAAAATCCGCTCGGCAGGAAGATGGCGAGAAAGAGTCGCCACCTCCTGGAACTCGTCGAAAATCACAATGATCCGCCGCTTTTCGGACGAGAGCGTCTCGGGCAGCGAAAGGACTTCCTCCAACGATTTCGCGGCGGGTCCCTTGCGCCCGAAGTCTAGCTCGATGACCGGCCTGCCATCGTCATCGACCGTGATTTTCGGGCGAACCGACGCCAGGGTCGAGAGAATCGTCCTAATGCCATGCTCCGTCCGCCCCTCGGCGGCTATGGCGGCATTCGCGTATGACCTGATGAATTCGTCGATTGACTCCACGCGCATCAGATCGAAGTAGATGCAGACGAAACCCTCCTTTTTCCAGGCCTCCGCGGCCTTCATGGCCAGCGACGATTTCCCGTAGCGGCGCGGCGCGTAAAGGACGACATTCTGGCCGCCTGCGACCAGATCGTGCAACTTAACGGCATCTTCGGCGCGGTCATAGAAGTAGTCGCCCGACGCGACGGTGCCGAAATGGAATGGAAAATCGGTTGTTGTCATTCTGTTCTCCTTTACGCATAAGACTATATCATAATTTTCTACGCAGCGCAAGAAACATCCGTAATAATTCGGTCCGAATTTTTACGGATGTTTTGACGGTTGAATAGTTGAATTGGGGTTCAAAAGCGCCGAATCACCCCTCCCCGGCCACGAACGTGTTTCCAAGAGCAAGGCTCTCTGGGGCGACGCCTGTGTTCAAGTAGGCGAGAAGGGCGTCCGCCACAATGTCGGCGTTGCGGGCCGGGTCGCACAAAATGAGATCGATAGGGTCTGGGTGCAGCGGCGTCGTGCCTTTGTTCGCCAAGGTGATGACGAGGACGTCACGCCCCGTGCGAATACCGGCCGCGAGGAGCGCCAGCAGCGCGCCGCGTGTCGGGTTGCTATCTAGGCGGTTCGACATACACCCGCATCTCGATCAGCGCCGTTTATGTGAAACTCTCCGGCTCGAATACATGGACGGAGCTTGATGGCTCCAGCTTTCTGGACAACAGCGGCAGAAACCAGAACGTAGTGATTTGCGCGTCCCTTGCCGATCCCGGCACCGGGTATCTTGCCCAGGGCGTTGCCGGTCTGAAGGTCGCCTTCGGGGCCAACGTCCCGCTCGCCAGTTACATCGTCGAGATCGAGGCCGTCGGATCCGCGGAGGCGACGGGTCCCGTCCTCGGATCGTTTAACGTCGCCCCTGCGAAGACAAAGGCGACGATTTCCGGGTCGATTGTCGATGTCGGCACGGACGCGACCTCGTGTGACATCTACCTCGCGCTCGGTGGCGGCGCGGCGGCGAAGATAGCCGAGGGTGTGACGGGCTCGTTCGAGTACCGAATCCAGGGACTGACGGCGGGGACAGAATATGCGTATGAATTCTCCGTTTCCAACAACGCCCCGACGGTCAAGGGAACGGTGCAAACCGGCACGTTCACGACATTGGCCGCCGATGCGCAGACTGCATCGTGGACACAGGGCGAATACGCAACGGCCGACTGGGTGCCGCTGGCAAACAACATTCTCGCCAATTTGACCGCGACGGAGTCGTATAGGGCCTCCCCATACGCCAGCTCGGACATGACCAAGTTGACTGACGGGAGTGTGCCCAATCCCGCGGCCGGTGCCGAGACGGTCGGATTCCAGCCCGACGGAACGATCGCCTGGACTTTCGAGGTCCCGATGACGATTGAGAAGCTCCGTCTTTCCTCGCTTTGGGAATCCACGTATTACAACGGCATTTCCGTCAACGCCGTTCAGGTGAAGTTCAAGGGATCGACGGAGTGGGTGGCGCTTGCCGTGCCGACAGTGCAATGGACAGGCGGGACGCAGCTCGGACAGACGGAAACGCTGTCGGATCCTGAAACCGGGTTTCTTGCGCAAAACGCCGTTGGGTTGAAGATAGTTTTCGGCGCGCAGAAAGCCGCAGTCGCGAACTACTACGCCGAAATCGAGGCCGTCGGGCATATAAGCAGACCTCCTACGGTGATATCACTTCGCTAGGCAATGACAATCAACGCTGGAAACGCATTGCCAAAGGGTGATGTCACCTTCCCCAGCAAGCGCGTGGCGCTGGTGAAGTAGGGGCCGTGTGCGCCATTCCGCCCGCCCCATTGTCACGTAACTGAGTCAGGATGTCACATTTTGCGCAATATGCTTGTTTTCAACAACTCGTTGATAACAAGCATATTGCGCAGATAATGAGAATTTGGCACGGGCTGTGCGACAGGGCAAGTGTCGCAAGATGCGATGAAAGGATGGACAATTATGGATACTGACACTGACATAATCGTTGAGACTGAGAAGACCGACAAGGTCGCGAAGCACGAACTTACGGTTTCTCCGATGGCCCGCATCATCGAGAGCGACGTCGGCTATGAAATCCGCCTGGACATGCCCGGCGCGATTGAGAAGACGGTCGAGATTGGCATAGACGACGGCGTACTTTCGATTGACGCCGTGCGCGAAGAGGATTCCGTCGAAGGCGGGCGCCTGATCCGCGAAGAGTTCCCGATGGCCGACTACCATGCCGACTATGAGATTCCCGACAGGGTCGACGTCGAGGCCATCAAGGCCAAGCTGTCGAACGGCGTCCTGACCATCGACCTGCCGAAGCGCGCCGAAGCAAGGTCCCGCAAGATTGTGCTTGGCGCATAATCCCGCAAACGATTCCCACCATAGCGGCCCGGACAGAGAGCTTGGCTCTCTTCCGGGCCGCAATTGTATCGAGCAAGTATCCAGTACTCAGTATCCAGTATCCAACAGCCAGTATCCAGTGCCAAGCGACAAGTGGTTCGACAAAAACTGGCTGTTGGTTGCTGAGTACTGAATACTGAACACTATGAAGTGGGCCTAGGCTTCCCCGAAGTACTGGAGGATGTAATCGGGGACAGGGGGGATGTCCATCGGAATGTTGCCGTGGCGGGCTGAGTAGTGGCCCATTGCGCCGACGGCGACGGCGTTGCGCGCGGCAATCGGCGAGACAGCTGGTTTCACACCATGCGCGACGTACTCGAAGAAGGCGCGAAGAATCTTCGGGTCCGCGCCACCATGCGAACCTGCCGGCGGACGGACGGGGTAGACGATGTCCGGATCGCGGCGCGGTCCGCGCCGCGTCCAGACATGGATTTGGCTGTTGCCGAAGTCGCCGATGTTCTCGACGCGGCCCCGGTCGCCAATGAAGGTGTAGTTGCGCTCCGCGTCGGGCGCGTACATGCAGTGCTCGTAGGAGCATTGGACGCCGTTGTCGAGCTGGAAGAGGATCATGTTGTGGTCCTCGACGTCGATGTCGCGGCGGAGGCCGTCGATTTCGAGAGGCGGCCAGCAGGCGTCGTCGAAGGAGGCGTGGCGGTCGGCCGGCTCCCCTGCCCCATAGTCGATGCGGCGGCCGGTGTTGCGGTTGTAGACGGAGAGCCGCCCCATGCCGACGACGCGCGTTCCGTAGCCGCCGGCGAGCCAATGGATGATGTCGATGTCGTGCGCGCCCTTTTGGAGGAGGAGGCCGTTGCAGGTAGCCTGACACCCGCACCAGTGGCGGAAGTAGCAGCTGCCGTAGTTCACGAAATGGCGCACCCAGACGCTCTGCACCTGACCGATGACGCCGGAGTCGATGACCTCCTTCATCTTGAGGATGGAGTCGACGTAGCGCATGTTGTGGCCGACGAAGATGCGCCCCTTGTTACGGACGGCCGCCTCGAGGATGCGGTCGCAGCCTTCAATGGAGAGGGCCATCGGCTTCTCAAGGTAGACGGCCTTGCCGGCCTCGAGCGCGGCGACGGCCATCTCCTCGTGGTATTGGTCGCGGACCATCACGAAGACGGCGTCCACGTCATCCATTGCCAGCACCTCGTCGAAGGAGCGGACGAGGCGGACATTGGGATATTCCGCGCCGTAGTCCTTGCGGAACTTCTCCAGCATGTCCGGGTTCCAGTCGCAGATTGCGGCCAGTTCGCCCAGGTCCTTCGGATACCACATCGCCATGAAGGCGCGTAACGTGAAGTCCGCGCCGATGATTGCGAATCGCACTTTTTTATCGCTCATAGTCTTTACCCTGATTGTTATTACTCGTCCGTTGCGGTGCCCTTCAGGACGGCGATGAAGGCGGACTGGGGAACGTTGACCTGGCCGAATTCCTTCATGCGTTTCTTGCCTTCCTTCTGCTTCTTCAGGACCTTCTGCTTGCGCGTGACGTCGCCGCCGTAGAGCTTGGCCAGAACGTCCTTGCGGAAGGGGCGGATGTCCTCGCGCGCGATGATCGTGCGCCCAATGGCGGCCTGGACCGGAATCTTGAACATGTGCGGCGGTATCGTCTCCGAGAGCGCCTTGCACATCTGCCGGCCGCGCGCGACGGCCTTGTCGCGGTGCACCATGCAGGAGAAGGCGTCGACAAGTTCGCCGTTTAGCAGGATGTCCATCTTGACGATGTCGCTCTTCTGGTAGCCGGCGGGCTCATAGTCCATCGAGGCATAGCCGCGGCTGATCGACTTGAGCGTGTCGTGGAAGTCGATGAGGATCTCGTTGAGCGGCAGGGTGCAGGTAATCATCACGCGGTGGGCGTCGACGCTTTCCGTCGCCTCGATGCCGCCGCGCCTGTCCGTGACGAGGCGCATGATGTCGCCGATGTTGTCGCCTGGGCAGATGATGGTTGCCTTGATCATCGGCTCCTCGATACGGTCGATGCGCGTGATGTCGGGCAGCTGGACGGGGTTGTCGACCTCCTGCACTGTGCCGTCGGAGAGGACGACGCGGTAGATGACGGACGGATGCGTGTTGATGATGTCGAGGTCGAACTCGCGGCGGAGGCGTTCCTGCACAATCTCCATGTGGAGAAGGCCGAGGAAGCCGCAGCGGAAGCCGAAGCCGAGGGCGACCGAGCTTTCCGGATGGAAGGTGAAGGCCGGGTCGTTGAGATGGAGCTTTTCAAGCCCCTGGCGGACCTTCTCGAAGTCCTCGGAGCCGACGGGGTAGATGCCGCAGAAGACCATCGGCCGCACTTCGGCGTAGCCTGGGAGCGGCTCGTCGGCGCCGTCACGGACAGTGGTGATGGTATCGCCGTTCTTGACTTCCTTCGGGTCCTTGATCGTGCCGACGACGTAGCCGACCTCGCCGGCTTTGAGCTCGCCGACGGGCTTCTGGTCGGGGCTGAAGATGCCGACCTCGCGCATCTGCGTCGTGACGCCGTTCGACATGAAGCGGATTGAGTCGCCGACCTTGACCGAGCCGTCGACGACGCGCACGTAGATGACCACGCCGCGGAAGATGTCGAACTGGGAGTCGAAGACAAGGGCGCGGAGCGGCGCGCCCTTCTCCGTTTTCGGCGGCGGAATGCGCGAGACAACGGCCTCAAGTACTTGATCCACGTTGAAGCCCGTCTTGGCGCTGATGGGGATGTGGTCGGCGGGGGGGATGCCGAGGAGGTCGTCGATCTGCTTGGAGACGCTCTCCACATCGGCGCCAGCCATGTCGGTCTTGTTGAGGACGGGGATGATTTCGAGGTTGTTGTCGATGGCGAGGTAGGAGTTTGCGACGGTCTGGGCCTCGACGCCCTGGGTGGCGTCGACCACGAGGATTGCGCCTTCGCAGGCGCGCATGCTGCGTGAGACCTCATAGGCGAAGTCGACATGGCCGGGGGTGTCGATGAGGTTGAAGAGGTACGACTTGCCGTCCTTCGCCACGTAGGTCATCGAGACGGGATGGCTGCGGATGGTGATTCCGCGCTCGCGCTCGAGGTCCATGGCGTCGAGGGTCTGCTCGCGGATCAGGCGCTGGTCGATGGCCTTGGTAAGCTCGAGGATGCGGTCGGAGAGCGTCGTCTTGCCGTGGTCGATGTGGGCGATGATGCAGAAGTTTCGGATGTTGGGAATCGGTTCGGGCATCTGAAGTCCTTTCCTATCTCTTTTGGCCGCACAGGGTGGTAAAAAGCTCCGCAAATTGACGGGCGCTTGCCCGATAGTCGAAGACAGATTCAACGCGTCGGACGGCGGCCTCGCCCATGGCTTGGCGCCGAGCGGGATTGGCGGCAAGCGACTGAATGGCATCCGCTAGGGCGCGGGCGTCGCGTGGCTGCACGACGAGTCCGGTTTCGCCATCCTTCACGATCTCGGGGAGTCCTCCAACGTCCGTGACGATGGCCGGCACACCCAGTGACTGCGCCTCTATCACGGCCTTTGCCAGTCCCTCGCGCTCGACGGTCGGCATCACGGCGATATCGGTTTTTCCGACGATGGCCGTCACGTCCTTTCGGAAACCGGCGTAGACAATCCGCGGATCTTTGGCCGCCGCCTGTTCGATGCGCCGGCCGATGTCCGCGTCCTGAATGGCGCCGAGTAATAGAAGACCGACCTTGCGCTCCGGCGGAATCAGCGCCATTGCGTCGAGCAGGTAGTCCACACCCTTGACATGGCGGATCTGTCCGGCGAAGGAAACGACCGTGAGGCCTCGCAACGGCTCGGGCATTTGGAACTCCGTCGTGCGGGAGCGGTACCAGGCCGGATCATGGCCCTTGTAGATGCGCGTAACCTTCGACTCCGGGAAGCGAAGGGTCTGGATGAAGTAACGGCGGACGGCATCGGATACGGCTACGACATGGTCCAGACCCGGATGGAAGTAGGTAAGCCAGGCGGCGGGGTCAAGGCGGGAGAGATGTCCCATGGTGCCGCGATAGCCGACGACCTTCACGCGCGGAAAGCCAATTGTGGCGCGAAGCACTGCCGCCAGCGGTTTGTTGACCGTCGCGTAGATGAGGTCGCAGGGGCGGCGGCGCAGTTCGCGGCGGAGGGCGGCCGAGGCCGCGAAGTCGAGACGGTTGCGGAAGTCCACGACCAGACATTCGGCGCCGGCATCGCGGATGCGGGCCAGGGCGGAGGAATCGGCAGTTGCGGAATGGACGAAGACAAGGTTGATGTCAAGACCCGGCAGCAGCGCGTAAATATGCGATTCGGGCATGTCGGGACGATCGGAGACGATCCAGACGTTCAACTTTCGTTCCATGGCTAGAGGATCCCCGATAGCTTGTCCTTGAAGAGCTTCTTGCGCAAGGCGCCAGTCAACGGCGGGTCAGAGAGAACGCCCGCGTAAGGTTCTCCCTTTTTCAGGAAGAAGCGGTAGAAAGTGGATGGGGCCATTCCCCATTTGCGGAGGAACTGCCTGCGTCCGTCGTTCGGCGTGATGCGCCCTACTGACTTCGAGACAAAATGATAGACGCGACTTCGTGCAACGCCTTTGAAAAGCCTGACACCGGCCTGCCAGAGCTTCATCGAGAAATCCGGGTCGCTGTACATTCCAGGCGAAAACTCGACGCTATAGCCGCCGATGAGGTCCCAGATGTCGCGGTGCACGATGTTCGGCGGTCGCGTGGCGCCGCTCCAGTCCTCCTTGGGAAACGAGGCGAATTCGGCGAGAAGGCGCTTTTCCTCGAAGGTCTCGACTGTGGTGCCAAAGTTTCGCGCGCCGATGACGGGCTTGCTGTTCGTGGGGTACGGTTCGATCATCGTCGCCGAGAGGAAGAAGAACTTCGTGCCGGCGGCGGCGATCTCCTCCTTGAGGGCGCGGTCCCATCCGGGGCAGACGTACATGTCGTCGTTCATGTAGAGGATGTAGTCCGTGCGGACAAGCGGGCGGGCGGCGTTGACGGCGAAGCAGACGCCGGCGTTGTCCGGCGTACGGCTAAAGGAAATGCCCTCTGCAGCGGCCCATTCGGCCGTACCGTCGGATCCATCGTTGACGTGGAGGACGATCTGGTGCGGAAAGGCGGAGTTTTCGCGGATTGACCGGACGCAGAGCTTCAAGAACTCAAGGTTGTTCCACGTCGGTATCACGATGGAGAAAAGCTCATCTCCGGCAAATGCCCCGGGATGGAGTTCTACAGCCGCAGGCACGCAGGAATTCCGTTTGGCGAATGGAGTCATCATTGTCAGTCGATGTCGTAGGCGGTTTGTGTGTAGCGCCAGAACGAGAACCAATGCAGGCCCCCGTTGCCCTTGAGGCCGTTGTACTTCCAGTAGAGCATGAAGAGGAGGGCGTGGTCGTAGTCGCGGCCTTTGCCGGCGCCGACGTAGCCTTCGGCGAAGGCGGCGAGGCAGTCGGCGTCGAAAAGACGCGCGAGGCGGCGCAGCGAAACGAAGTTCTGCGTGCGCCTGTAGCGCGGCCATCGGCAGCGGACCGGGTAGCCGGAGGCGAAATCAATCAGCGCCAGCGATCCGTCGGGGCGGACGACGATGTTCTGCGGGTGCAGATCGCGGTGGCGAAGCCCCCCGTCGTGAAGTTGGCGCGCCATTTTGCCAAGTTCGCGCAGATGTCGCTTCACGGCTGGACGGTCGGCCTCGTCGAAGGCTCCGCCCTTGCAGAGGTCATTCAGGAGGCGTCCTTCGACATAGGTGTACATGATGTAGCAGGCCGTCCAGCCCTTTTCGCGGACACGCCACACGGCAAGCGGGTGGTATGTCGCCACGCCAAGCCGTTCGGCAGCGAGCGCGGCGCGGGCATCACGCAGATTCACGTCGAAAAGGCGAAACCGCAATTCACGCCCGATGCGCTCAAAGAAGGGGAAGGACGAGTCCAGTCGGGATTCCTTCACCACGACCTGCCCGAAGGGGGCGATCTCCGCGTGCCATACGTTGTTTCCGCGGTGGTGCGTGAAAAGGGTGGCCGACCCGGCCAACTTCTCCCATTGGCGGGACTCGACATAGGCGCGGGCCGCTTCCGAATCGCTCCACTGACAGCGTATCCTCATGCTGTAATTCCCTTTACAAACATTATACCACACGTGCCCTTAGGATAAAGCGTGAAGCGGTGTAAGTCGTAACGGCCGACAAGCCAGTCGCGCACGCTATGGCGGTCATGCCCCAGAGGTGGTCATGGCCGGCCATGGTCTTCGCGCACAAGGCGAAGGCCCCGGCAAAGACCAGGACGTACGCGAACTGCCCGACGAGGACGGCGCGCGGCGCGAGCCGCACGGCGGCGAGGCCTTCCGCGAGTCCGCGCATGGCGTAGAGCAATGTGACGAAGGCCCCCATCGTCACCGCGGCGGAGGCGAGGCCCAGGGAATCCATTGGAATCTTCTGGAACGAGCAGAAGTACCAGCGCGCAAAGGGCCTGATGAACGAAACCGCCAGCAGGACGGCCCCGAGCACCGACCCGGCAATGAGGACGAACGAGGCGACGCGGATTGCCGCCGCCCGCGTCTTGGCGAAGACGACGGTCACCGTCTGGAACTTGAGGGCCGCGGAGAACATGGTTACGGCCAAGCCGTATGTGACGTAATGGATGAGGCGGAAGCGTTCTGGGTCCGACGAGTAGGAGTAGAAGTAGGTTGTTATGAAGGCCGTCGCCGTCATGAGCACCGAGCCCAGCGAGAGTGGAATCGTGAAGTGCAGCTGCCTTCTGACCGATGGGTCCGGTTCTCCCTCAGGCATCTCGACGGGGAGGGCTGCAAGATAGGGACGCGCGTACCACCAGGTGATGGCAGTTTCAGCGAAGCAGGAAAGCGTCATCGCCGTCGCGCCCCAAAGGTAGCCGACGAGACCGGCCCGGACGAAAAGCGATGACATCATGACCACCAGCGCTATGCGGACAAGCGTGGCGATGTTGGCGAGGTCGCTCCTCTTGACCCGGAAGAGCTGCGCCGTGTAGGTGTTGCGCAGATAGAAGTTCATCTGCACCGGAATGCACGCCAGAATCGAGTGGCGGGCGATGCTGCGTAACGTGGCGTCCTCAACGGCCAGAATCCGCTCGAAAATCAGCCTTTCCATCGCGGGCAGGCTCGCCACAAGCTGGCAGAGGCAGGCCATGCCGGCCAGCAGCAGGTTGAGCCGCATGAAGGCGGCGCGGCCGCGCTGCGTCGTGGCGAAAACGATGCCCGTCGTCACCAGGCCGAATCCAATTGACGACAGAAAGGTCACAACCTGGTTGCCGATCACGTAGGCCTCGTACTCCAGCCCCTCCAGCGGCCCGTGCGAGATTACGCTCGCGACGAGAGGGTACGTGAAGGTTTGCGAGAGGCTTATGACGACGAGCGGCAGGAAGAACCGCGTGAGGGCCCCGTATGAGGGGCGTGTCAGTTCAGCTTCCATTTGACTGACAGCAGATCGCCGTCGCGGTAGTAGACAGTGTAGACCGACCCGTCCGCGAGTTCTACGGATGCGGGGTAGCCAAGGTCGCCGTCCGGCTGCGAGTCGTCAATGACGAACTCCTCCCAGCTCCCGCCCTCGTCGCGGCTGATTATGGCGCGGACGCCGAATGGCTTGATGCGGTAGCCCTGTGTGCAGACAATCGCACCGGACGAATGACGCAGCAGGTGCGGCGGCGAGCCTGCGGCCAGGTATTCCGGCGTGCTCCAAGTGCGTCCGCCGTCGCGCGAAAGCGACTTCCAGATCTGGAAGTGGCCTCCTGCAACCGGATGGACGCGCAGAAGCGCGAGCAGCGATCCGTCCGCGAGTTCAATGGCATGCGGTTCGTGGAAGACCACGTCCGCGACATCCGGCACTTCGCCCACGGTGTGCCAGGTGACGCCTTTGTCGGTGCTACCGATCACGCGGATGCGTCCTCCGTGCAGCGCCTTCATCGAAGGTCGGTATTCGCCGTTAACCGATTCCGCATTGGCCTTGCCGATATAGAAAAGGGTGCCGTCGCGGAGCATAATCGGGCCATGCGGGGAAGAAACGGTGACGGGGATTCGCGGGCCCCACACGCCGCGCGAGTCGCGAATGCGGACGAACGAGCCGAGGTCGCGGGCGACGTTCTCCTCGTTCCAGACGTCCGTTGTCGCGCGCACGAAACGGTAGCTGTCGCGGATTTTCTTCCTTTGCGCGGGATCTCCGGATTCCTCAAGCGCCTTGTCGACCTTCGGCTGGCGTTCGTCGAACGGGACGACAGGGTAGTGGTAGCGCATGTCGGAGGAGAACCAGGTGAGGAGCATGCTTCCGTCGGGAAGGGCAAGAAGGCCGGTGTCGCGGTCGTCTATGGATGAATCGTTGACGATTTCCGGCTCGCCCCACGTGCGGCCCTCGTCATGGCTCTCCCACACGACGCTCTTGCCCCACGGGCACATGTGCGCGTGGCGGAAGCCTGAGGCTGCAAGGGCGAGGGTGCCATCCTCGAAGCGGGCCACGGTGGGCCAGCCGAAATAGCGGAAGTAAAACGACTTCGGATACGAGACGATCGTCTGTCTCTCGAGTACGGCGGGGGTTGCCATGCTGAATCCCTTTCAATCAAAAGGGGGATCGCGCCATCGCGCGGTCCCCCTTTCTTGTTTGACGACAAGTTTTACTTGCTGATGACGCGGGCCATCTCAAGAACCTTGTTGGAGTAGCCCCACTCGTTGTCGTACCAGGCGCAGAGCTTGACGAAGGTCTTGTCGAGCTGGATGCCGGCCTTGACATCGAAGATGGAGGTGCGGGCGTCGCCGCGGAAGTCGGTCGAGACGACGGCTTCGTCGGTGTAGCCGATGATGCCCTTGAGGCCGCCCTCGCAGACGCACTTCTCGCTCGCGGCCTTGACCGCTGCGCAGATTTCGTCATAGGAGGCTTCCTTCTCGAGCTCGACCGTGAGGTCGACGAACGAGACGTCGGAGGTCGGGACGCGGACGGACATGCCGGTGAGCTTGCCGTTGAGCTCGGGGATGACCTTGCCGACGGCCTTGGCGGCGCCGGTGGAGGAGGGGATGATGTTGTTGTAGATGGAACGCGCGCCGCGCAGGTCCTTCTTCTTGGGGAAGCCGTCCACGATCGCCTGGGTGGCGGTGGAGGCGTGGACCGTGGTCATCAGGCCTTCGATGACGCCGAAGTTGTCGTTGACGACCTTGGTGATCGGCGCGAGGCAGTTGGTGGTGCAGGACGCGTTGGAAACGAACTGCATGTCGGGGGTGTACTTGTCCAGGTTGACGCCGCAGACGAACATGGGGGTGTCGTCCTTCGCGGGGCCGGACATGACGACGACCTTGGCGCCGGCGTCGATGTGCGCCTGGGCCTTGGTCTTCTCGAGGTACACGCCGGTGCACTCGAGCACATACTCGACGCCCA
>JAEEGI010010815.1_pt1 | contig 19785 bp, 3 predicted proteins | sample 8958751 | NCBI WGS metagenome assembly JAEEGI01 (sample SAMN16246545, study PRJNA631951) | gut metagenome | biome: gut microbiome; feature: rumen; material: KS-attached | host: Bos | place: Iran: Karaj | collected 2018-10 | reverse complement strand
TAAATATTTTAAATATGTATTTTTATCTATAAATTTATTTCCTTTTGAAATATATTCAAATGTACTTTTTAAAACTTTTGGATTTATATTTGCTGAATTTACTAAATTAGCAAATTCTTCATATGTTAAATTATCTTTTTCTTGGAATAAATAATTTAAACCTCCTAAAGTAGGAAGTAAATTTTTTATTTTTTCAATTGAATCATCTATTTCTTTTTGACTAATTTTAATACCATCTTTTCCAAATTCAATTTGATAAATTTGCATTAATAAATCTCTTAAATTAAATGCATTTGGATTAGAAACTTTAAAAAATTTCAACAACTTTAAAATTTGAACTTTTCCAATGGAAATCATATAAGCTTGTAAAATATTCATTAATTCTAAATATGAAACCATTTTATTAGTATTTCTTTTAATTAAAGGAATAATTTTTTTAATTCTTAAAATATCATTTTTAACTTCATTTAAATTACCATTTATTTTCCTATTAAAATTAAATTTTGTAGATAAAGCATTTTTATCTAAATTTCCACTTTGAGAACTAAAAGCATAAGCACTTCTTGAACGAACATTAAGATCATTAATAGTTCCTTTATATTTTTCAATAGGAAAATTTTTATATTCTTCATTAATAATTTTATTTATATCTTCACATAATTTTTGAATTAATTTATTATAATAAATCATTCTAATAGAAGGATCATAATCAAGATATAAATCAGTAATTTTTTCAATTAATTCAATTCTTAAATTTTTATGAGAATTAGATTGATGAAAAGCATTAATAAATTCATATTTCGGAATTAAACCATTTCCATGTCTATCAACATTTTTCATATATCTTAAAATTAAATCTTTATTTCTTAAAATCCCTTCTAAAATATCTTGACTAATTTTTAAATTACCTAAGTTTTGAATAGGAAAAGATCTATAATACCTTTGATCAACTAAATATTCTTTTTTAGTTTTTGGTTCTTGAAAATTTAAATCTACTCTTTCTTCATCAGCAATTTTTTTAACATCAATATCACAATTATTTCTTAACCATTCATCTCCTGATTCAGTGATATGAGTTAAAACAGCATTTTTTGGTCTTACACTTCTTTCAAATTTATCTATATTAAATATATTTCTTGCTTGAACGTCACTATCTTTAGTTTCCATATATAAATTTAAATTTTTTTTAATATGATAATATTTCTGAGTTTTTAAAGAACTTTCTTCAAATATTTTTTCATTATTAAATTTCATTCCAAAAATACTTCCTTTAACTAATAATATACCTAAGTTTTTCATATAACAACCTTTGAAAACATTTCTTCTAATTTCATCTCCAATAATTTTAATTTTAGTATTAACAATATTATAATATTCTTCTTTAGACATATTCATTCCATAACTTAAACTAGAATAATTCACTTTAACAATAGAAACATTATTATTCACATTTTGAGTATAATACATTAATCCACTTTTTTCAGTATAAATTCCAGGTTTTAAATAATCAATAAATTCATTACTAACAAGAAATAAAGGTCTTCTTTTTTTTATATCTCTTTCATATTGATTTGTTGTTCCTTCTAAATTTAGTTCTATATTTGTAAAAGTAAAAGTTCCAAAACCTTTTATATATGTTCCTTTTCCCATTTGATAATTTTCTATTATTTGAGTTGATAATAAATTCCAACATTCTTCTATTATATTTTTTGGATAAGAATTTAATATATCTTTATATGTTAATCCTCCCCATTTATTAAAAGTTTTTAATGCTTTCAAATTTATTGAATTTGTTAAAAAAGCTGTTCTACTCATATTATAACCATCATTAAATAATGATGTTTGAAAATGGTCTTGAGAACGATACATTTTTTTTATTTTTATTTTTTTTTTTTAAAGCAGTTATTAATTATATTTCGATGGTTGAAAATTTTTAATATAATTTTTTTTATATTTTTTTATTTTTATTAATTTATAAATTTTTAATTTTAATAAGTGGTTTTCAATTTATTATAATTGAATTTAATTGAAATATAAAAAATGAATTTAGAAAAATGAAATAAGAATAATAAAATATTTATATTGTATATAATTATAATAAATTAAATTTAATTTATTTTTGAAGGATTGTAAAAATTCTTAAAAAAAATAAAAGATATACAAATAAAAATAACTGAATTTCCAAATTAAAAAAAAACTAATTATTTGTTTAAATATATTTTATAGTGTTAATATATAATAATATAGGTTTTATAATAATAGATTAATAAATTAAAACAATGGATCTGAAAAATTTAGAAATAAATAATAATAAAATTGATAAAATGCTCATAAATAATAATGAAGAAATAACATTTGATAAAGGAAACTTCAGTGAAATAGATCACAGATTATTTTTAGAATCTTTTATTCTTTTTGATAAAAATTTTAAAGAAATGACTAAATATATTCGAACTAAAAAATATAATGAAATATTATTATATTCAGATAAATTTATAAGTTATTTAAATGAAAAATTTAATAAAAAAGAAGGAATTTCAAAGTTAAAAATTGATAAAGAAAATATAAATAAATATTCAAATGAAGAACTAGAAGAATATATTAATAATAAATATAGTTTGTTTCCTAAAAATACTTTTAAAGAAAATTTAGATAATGATTTTTTTTTAGATGATAATAAATCTCTTTTAGGATCAAATCATCATAAAAAAATATTTTTCATTCGAAAATATCCAAAACATAAAACTTTATTAAAAAATAATTTAAATAGTGAAAATGAAAAGATAATAGAATTTAAAATTCCAAATTTAGGAAATGATAAAGAAAGTAGAAAAAAAATAATAAATAAATTACTTAATGAAAATTGTAAAGAAGAGAATTATACTAAAATGGAAGAATTAGAAAAAATGAGTAAAATAATTCAAATAATAAATAAAATTGAAAATTCAATTATTAATAATGATGATTCATTAATTTCAAAAAATAAAAGTTTTAATTGTAATTATAATATAATAAATAATAAAATAAATGATTTGAATGATATTAATCTCGGAAAAAAAAGATTATTTAATTCTTTTGTAGAAAATGAAAAAAAAGAAAAAAATATTCAAACTTTAAATAAATTAAATCAATTAAATAATATAAATTACGAATTAAATTTTCAAAAAGAAATATTAGAGAATAATAACAATCCAATTGTAAATAATAATATAATGAATAATATTTTATCATCTTCTCAAAATAATCTTTTTCCTCAAAATAAAAATACAATTCCAAATTTAAATGATCAATATTTATTTAATCAAATAAATCCAATAAATTATTTTTCGGCTGCAAATTCTAATATAAATAATAATTTAATTAATCAACAATTATTATCTCAGTCAGTTTTTAATTTTCCTTTTCCAATGTCTTATGATAATTTAAATCAATCAATAATTTATGAAAGAAATAATCAAAATCCTTTTTTTGATAATTTAAATTTATTTATTAATCAACAAAATAATTTAAATTTAATGAATAATTATGTAAATAATTGTAATAATAATCAATTATATAATTTGTTTCCTCAAAGTAATCAAGGTTTGTTAAATATTCAAAATGGGGAAATTAATAATAATTATTTACACAATTTATCTAATATTAATTTTCAAAATAATATTAATATATTTAAAAATCAAAATTATTTCAACAATAATTTTTAAATAAATTTAATTTTGAAATAATATTTTTTATATATAAATTTATATACTATGGATTTTTATATTATTTATTAAAACAATTATAATTAATTTTTTTTTGTAAATTTTATTAATAAAATTTATTTTCAATATCTCAAAAACAATAATAAAATATTTAAATAAAAATTTTTTTCAATATTTTTCTTTAAAAACATTCATAACAATATAATAATGTCTATTGAAAATTTTTTTATAATATTAAACAAAAGAAACAATATAATTAAAATGATACCAAAAATGATATTATATTTATTTATATTATCAATAATAGAATATAATAAAGCTTTTCAAATAAGAAGAAATGAAAATATAACATCATTAAATTGTAATTTAATAGACAATTGTTTTGAATGTTCATATGCCCATTTAAATGAAAAAAATTGTAAATGGATAAATCAAAAATGTGAAAATTCAAAAATAAAATATTCAGAAACTTGGTTTGATAATTTTAAAGAATGTGAAGTAGATAAAAATTTAATGATAAATATTAAACAATATTGTATAAATGATATTTCAAAACATTCTCAAATAATAATAAATAAATTTTCTGAAAGAAATGATGTCATTGGTTCTTCTAATATTTATTGTTTAATTGATGTTAATAATATTAAAACTAATAATGAAGTTATTATTAGTTTATCTAAAAGTCAAGAAAGTTTGTATTCAAATGATAATTATGGTTTAGTAATTTATTATAAAAATGGTGAAAGACAAATTTTATTTTTGGAAAATAAAAATTATTTATTAAAAGAAAGAAATATTAATAATATTGAATTTAGATATTATAGTCAAAATCCTAAAAGTCAAAGCCCTTTTTTATTAACTATACAATATGAATCAAAACATTTTTTTAAATTAATGAAATATATTTGTATTATTATTTTTATTCTTATATTTATTTTATGTGTCGTTGCTTGTATTATATTTTATAGATGGAGAATATCTATAATTAAAAAAAATGAAAATTTAGAAAATAAAAATAAAACAGAAAAAAAAAATATAATTGAAAACAATAAAAAAGAATTAAATAATAATAAAATAGAAAATAAAATAATATTAAATCAAAATAACAATCAAATCATATTAACTTTAAATAATAATAATAGTATAAGAGAATTAAAAGAAATAGAAAATACTGAAAATATAGATTCAATTATTACTAATAGTAATTTTAGTGGAGGAATAAGTTGTTATATTAATGGAAATTTAGAAAGAAGAAGTGAAAATAAAAGTAATCAAATTCCAGAAATTAAAATTAATATTAGGAAAGAAAGAAGAAATAATACTGTTGTTAATAATTTCACTCATTGAAATTTTAAAGAATTAATTGTTTTTTTTTGTATATATAATATATTATTTATAAAAACAATTCTTTTTACGATTATTTTTTTTAATTTTTTAAAAAAAATTATATAATTATTTATAATAATCTAAATTAAATAGTTTAAATTCAGGAACAATATTAAAAAAATATTCTAAAAAATAGAAAGGTTTTTTAAGTTTCTTTGAAAAAATTAATATTTAATTTTTTCATTTAATTAATTTAATTTTATTTTATTTTTATATAAAAAAATTGATTTAAAGGAAAAATGTTAAAAAAAGTTCTTTTCTTTTTTTTTTCTATGAAAATTTTTGTTCACAATGAAATAATAAATATTCCTTTTCATACAAAAGAAGCAACAATAAATTCTGAAGATATATATACATCAACTCAATTAAAAAATTCAGAAATAATAAAAATTGAAATTGGTGAGCCTAAAAAAGAAATTCCAATAGTAATAAAATTTAATGAATTTTCCTTTTTTATAAGTGGAAAATTAGTTCCTGAAAATATATATAATGAAGAAAATTCAAAAACTTTTAATTCAAATAATAAAACAAAATTTTCTTGTTCAGATAATTTAGCAAATATAGGTTATAGAGCAAATGAAACTTTTTATTTTAAAAATATTAAAAATAATATTATAAAATATGATAATATTGGATTTATTTTGGCTACAAATATAATAAGAGATGATAATTGTGTTTTAGGTTTAAAAATAATAAAAAAAGATCAAAGAAAAGAAGATAACTTTATTAACGAATTGAAATCAAAAAAAATAATTAATAATTATATTTGGACTTTAAAATATAATAAAGAAAATGATAAAATAGGTGAATTTATAATTGGTGATTATCCTCATATATATGATAAATATAATTATAATAAAGAGTTTTTAAAAATATCTAAAATTGAAAATTCAGCAAGTAAATTTAATGAATGGATAATAAAATTTGATGAAATAAATTTTAATGAAAAAAAAATTAATGTTAGAAATGTTAAATTAGAAGTTGAATTTGGATTAATTAAAGCTCCTATGAATTATCATGAAATATTTTATAATAATATTTTTCTTAATTGTTATTATGATACTAATGAATGTAAACAAATTGATTTAGACTTACAATATTTTTCATATGTTTTTAATAAGAGATATAATATTAGTAAATTTCCTAATATAACTTTTGTTCATAAAGAATTTCAATATAATTTTACTTTAACTTATAAAGATTTATTTAAGGAATATAATGGAAAATATTATTTTTTAATTGTATTTCTTAGAAATCATAATCATGAATGGGTATTTGGAAAAATTTTTTTAAAAAAATATCAATTTATTTTTGACCCTGAGAATAGATTAATTGGATTTTATAATCAAAAAATAAATTTTCAAAAAAATTCTTATTTAATATGGATTATTATATTTTCTCTCATTATATTTATAATAATATTGATATTTTTTTATATTTGTTGTTTTAAAAAGAAAAGAAAAATTAGAAATAATGAAATTGAAGATGGATATGATTATTCAACTAATGAAAATGGAGAAAATAAATTATATTTTTCTTTGTAAAATTAGTTTTATAGATTTATTTTTGGAGATATAATCTTTGTTTATTTTAATATATAAATTCAAATATGCAAATAAACTATTGAGTATACATAAAAATTTTGTTTTTTAATTTTATTATATAATTCCATTTATAACTTTTAAAAAACAAAAAATAATAAAATCAAAAATATAAACAATACTTTAAATTAAACAAAAATGAAAAATTAAATTCTATATAAATTAAGATAAGAATGGGAAATGAGGTTTTTATTCTTTTTTAATGGGTATTCTTCTTTTTTTTAAGTTATTGTTATAAAAAATATTTTTTTAATTTTAAACATTTATTTTTTTTTTTTATATTAGTTGTATTAATTATTAATTATTTATCATTTTAGGATGAATGATAAAGAAATTCATGACCAGAATAATATTCAATCTATAAATGTAGATAAAGCAACAATAAATAAATTGTATAAAAGTATTTTAAATAATAATGGATTATCTCTTGGATTTTTAGAAAATATCAATAAAATATGTTTAGATAAAGAAAAAATGGATGAATTACTACAAAAAATTTTTGAGAAAGATTTTAATTTAAAAATTAAACTTCTTCTTTATATAATCATAATAAGTTTTAACGACGATTTTTTCACTGATTCAAATTTAATAAATGAAGAAAATTTTTTGAAAGATTCCTTTGAAAAATGCTTTAATTTAATTAATGAAAATAATATAGAACAAAAAGAAATAATATACTTTAAATATTCTTCAATTATACTTTATTGCAATCTTAAATTAAAATATAACTTGAATTACGATATAAATTTGATAAAAAATTTCTTAGAAAAATTACAAACAGAAGACTTTTTAAAATTATTTGATGATTTATACAATAACATAGAAAATATGAAAGAATTAATAAATAAAATAAAGACAATAAAACTAATACAAAAATTAATGAACAATTTTTCTTCAGAAAACCAAGAAAAAAAGTTTAATATAACCTCATTATCAAATTTAAATTTATATATAACAAATTCCAATTATTCAAACTTATATTCAAAAATAAAAAACCAGACAAAAAAAAATTTATATTATTTTCCTCAAATGGAGAATTTAAATAATATAATATTATCATTATATCATAAAAAAAATACTTTAACAAAAATATTATTTTATGGTCCAATTTCAAGTGGAAAAACTTCATATGCAAAAGAAATATTAAATGAGCCTTTAATAATAGATGTTGATGAATCAATAGAATTAAATTATCTTTTAGGAGGATATTTAATTAATGAATTTGGAGAAATTATTTGGCAAGATGGAATTTTATTATCTGCTCTTAAATCTGGTTCTGATATATTATTATTAGGAATTGAAAAATGTGGAAATGATTTATTATGTATTTTAAAACAAATTTTAGAAAATAATTCTATTTTTGTTTTAAGTAAACAAGAAGTTTTTCATAGTTTTAATTCTAAAATTATTATGATTTATAATACTAATGATAATGTTAATAAAGATATAATTGAAAATAATTTTAATGAAATTAATCCACTTTTTAATTTTTTATCTTCTAATTCTTTTTCTTATTTTTTTCCAAAATATACTTTTGATGATATTATTAATATTTGTACTTTTAAATTTACTTTATGTGAAAAAGAAAAAGAAATTTTAATTAAATTAATCAATATTTATAATTCAATTCCTTCAAAAGTAAAAATTAATTCAAGATTTAGAAAAATTACTTTAAATAATATAATATATAGTTCTTCACAAATACATAAATTTTTTATTGATAATAATTTACTTAATAAACAAAATATTTTCATTAATGAAAAATTATCAATGGAAATTGTATGTGGATTTATTTATGAAAATTTATTGACAATTGATAATGAAGAAACTTTAAAAAATATAGTAAATATATTTTCTCAAGAATTTAATTTTTCAAAAGAAACTTTTGAAAATTATGTTTTTAACATAAATGATAAATTTTTATTTTCAAACAGTGAATTTAACTTTATTAAAAATTTCAATGGTGAAAAATTAAATTATAATGAATTACCAAATGATAATTTTTACTCTTATAATATATTAAGTAAATTTTATATAAAATTAATAAACAAATTTATTTTAAATGACAAAAATATTTTATTAGTAGGAGAAACAGGAGTAGGAAAAACAAGAATGATTCAAAATTTAGCAAATTTAATGAATATTAAATTAAATGTGATAAATTTATCTCAAAGTTCTGATGAAAGTGATTTATTAGGAGGTTTTAAACCAGTTTCTGCGAAAAATTTTTTAAAAAAATATTATGAAGAAATATTAAATATTTTAAAAGAAAATTTTGATACTGAAAAAAATAAAACTTTCATTCAATCTTTATATGAAACATATAATTCAAAAAAAGAAATTACTTTTATAAAATTTTGTATTGGAGCTTTGAAAAAAATAAAAGAAAAAATTCCTGAAAATTCGAATCAATTAAAAAAAATAAATTCTTTAAATGGAGAATTAAATAAATTTCTTTCTCAAATATCAAAAAATAATAATCAATCAAATAAAAATACTTTTAAATATATAGAAGGTATTTTATTACAATCAATAAAAAATGATGAATGGATTTTATTAGATGAAATCAATTTAGCAAATGATGATATGTTATTAAAATTAAAAAGTATTTTAGAAGGAAATAGTATTTTTTTAATGAATAATAATAAAATAAATTGTTATAAAAAACAAAAAAATTTTAGAATTTTTGGAAGTATGAATCCAGAATATAATATAGGAAAAAAAAGATTACCAAATGAAATAAGAGAATTTTTCAATGAAATATTTATAAATGAAATTTCAACTCAAAAAGATTTAAAAAATTTTATTTGTTCATATTTAAATGACTTACCTCAAATTAATGATTCTCATATAGATTTATTAACTAATTTTTATATGGAAATTAAATCATATCAAAATAAAAATCAAATTTTAAAATTAAATGGTAATAAATGTTCATTTTCATTAAGAACATTATCAAGAACATTAATAACAATAAGAAATGGAATAAAAATATTTCCAAAAGTAGATTATGCAATTTATGAATCAATATCAATGAATTTTTTAAGTCAATTAGATAATAAATCAAAGAATATACTAAGTATAAAAAATAACGATGGAACAAAATTAAATTTAATTAATGAAATACTTGAAAAAAATATATCTGATCCTAAAAATAATTTTATCTTAACAAAAATGTTTATAAATCATTTAGAAACATTAATTCAAATAATAACATTAAGTGATTATGCAGTATTATTAGAAGGGCCAACAAGTTGTGGAAAAACAAGTATAATAGAATTTTTAGCAAAAACATTAAATCAAAAAATTTTAAGAATAAATAATAACCAAAATACAGAAGTTGAAGAATATATAGGAACATATACAACAAATAAAAATGGTAATTTTTTTTTTAATGAAGGTTTCCTTGTTAAAGCAGTTAAAGAAGGTTTTTGGATTATTTTAGATGAAATAAATTTAGCTCCTTCTGAAGTTTTAGAAGCTTTAAACAGATTATTAGATGATAATAGAGAATTATATATTCCTGAAATGAATAAAGTTATTAAAGCTCATAAAAATTTTAGAATATTTGCTGCTATGAATCCTTCTGAAAATTATATTGGAAGAAAAGATTTAAGTAATGCTTTTAAAAATAGATTTATTCATTTATTTTTTAATAATATTCCCAATGATGAATTAAATATTATTATTGAAAAAAGATGTAAAATACCTTATTCTAGAACAAAAATTATGATTGATATTTTTAAAGAATTACAATTAGTTAGAAGTCAAGAAAAAATTTTCCAAAAAAATGAAGGATTTATTACTATTAGAGATCTAATTAAATGGGGAAATAGAGATATACAAACTTATGAAAAATTAGGTATTGAAGGATATATTTTATTAGCTGAAAAATTATCTAATAAAGAAGATAAAGATATTGTTAAAAAAATAATTGAAAGTCATTTAAAAGGAAAAATTAATTTATCTAAGGATTATATTAATAATTATTATGAAAATTATATTAAATCTAAATTCTTTTCTGAGAAAAAAGAAAATGATTTAAAAATCAAATTTACTCAATCAATGAATAGAATAATAACATTAATAGATAAAGCAATATCAAATCATGAAGCAGTTTTACTTATAGGAGAAACAGGAACAGGAAAAACTTTAAGTGTAGAATATCTTTCTCAAATATATAATAGAAAACTAATAACAATAAATTGTCATGAAAATATGGATACAAATGATTTTTTAGGAAGTCTTAGAAGTAATACAAATAATACCATTAATAATAATGATAATAGTAAGGATCATAATAATAATAATAATGAACATAATTTATTTGAATGGATTGATGGTCCTATTACAACATCAATGAAAAATGGTAATTTTGTTTTAATAGATGAAATTGATTTAGTTTTAGATTCTGTTTTAGAAAGAATGAATAGTATATTTGAAACTGATTCAGTTTTAGTTTTAAGTGAAAAAAATATAAATGATAATGTAGAAATTATTAAACCTCATCAAAATTTTGCTATTATTTCTACAATTTGTCCAAAAGGAAATGAAGCTAAAAAAGAACTATCTCAAGCTTTAAAATCAAGATTTACAGAAATTTATATTGAAGAAAATTCAGATGATGACATTCAAAAAATAATTAAATTTAAATTTGAAAAAATTAAAATAATGCCTGATGAATATAAAGAAAAATTTTCAAATATTCTTTTTGATATTTATAAATATTATAATGCAATAGAAGAAATAGGAAAACCAATGAGTTTTAGAGATATTGATTTAATATGTGAATTTATAGAAAATCAAATTAATAAAATGTTAAACAATAAAAATACTATTGATTATGATAATTTATTTTCTCAATCAATTCAAATGACAATTATAGAAGGTTTATATTTAAATGAATCTTTAACTCCAGAAACATTAAAAAAAATAAAGAAAACAATAATTGAAAAATATAATTTAACTTTAGATAATATATTAAACATAAATTTAATAGACAATGAGAAAGAATTTGGAGTGAATGATTTTATATTAAAAAAAAGTATATTAAAAGAAGAAAAAAAAGAAGATAATACTAATTTATTTATATTCAATACAAAAACACTAAAATCAAATTTATTAAAAATTTTAAGAGGAATGTCAATGAAAAAGCCAATTTTAATAGAAGGAAGTCCTGGAATAGGAAAAACAACAATAATACAAAATATAGCAAAAAAATTAAATAAAAAAATACATAGAGTAAATTTAAGTGAACATACAGATATGATAGATTTAATAGGAAGTCAATTTCCAACTTCAGATTCCAAAATAAAATTTAAATGGATTGATGGAATATTATTAAATGCAATTAAAAATAATGATTGGTTAATTATTGATGAAATGAATTTAGCTAATCAATCTATTTTAGAAGGATTAAATAATATTTTAGATTATAAAAAAAGTTTATTTATTCCTGAATTAAATATTGAAATTAAAGCTAAAGATGATTTTCAAATTTTTGCTACTCAAAATCCTGTTAATCAAGGAGGAGGAAGAAAATTTTTACCTAAAAATTTTTTAAATAGATTTGTTAAGATTTATTTAGATGAATTAAATAATTTTGATTATATTGAAATTTTACAAAATATTTTCATTGGTTTTAATGATTTTATTGTTAAATTAGTAAATTTTAATGATTTTGTTAGAGGAAATGTTTTTAAAAAAAAAATATCTTTAAGTGAAATTGGAGAATTTAATTTAAGAACTATGATTAAAGTTTTAAAATGTTATATTAGTAAAAAATATAATTTAATTACTATTATAAATTCATTATATTTAGGAAGAGTAAGAGATAATGAATTAAAAAAAGAATTATATAATAAATTTATAGAAATATTTAATGAAGAATTAATAAATGAATCAACTAATTTAAATAATTATAATTTAAATGATTTTCAAAAAGAATTAAAATTATGTTATGAAAATAATTTTCCTATTATTATAAGTGGAAATGGAAGTATTGGGAAAAAAAATTTAATAAGAAAATTTTTAAAAAAACAAAAAAAAGAAAATTATAAAATAAATGAATTTTACTTATATTCAACAATGGATAGTTCAGAATTATTAGGAAGTTTTGATAAAAGTAATATAAATTACCAATTAAAAAAATATAAAGAAAATTACAATATTAAAGAATATAATCTTTCAAATATATTAAATAAAATAAATTCAATTGAATTATTTAAAAATAATCTTATTCAAAATTATAAAAATGATGATTATACTTTTGAATGGCATGATTCAATTTTAATATCTTCTATTATTAATGGAGATTCAATTTTATTAGATAACGTTAATACTTGTTCAAGTGCTGTTTTAGATAGATTAAATTCTTTGTTAGATGATGATAATAAAATTTATTTAAATGAAAGTGGTGAAAATAGAATTATTATTCCTAATAATAATTTTAGAATTTTTTTAATTATGAATAATAATTTAGGAGAAGTAAGTAGAGCTTTAAAAAATAGATGTGTTGAATTATATTTTAATGGTTATTATATTAGAAATAATCATCAAATTTTAGAAAATGAAAATTTGTTTTTTGTCAAAGGAAATTATTTTGAAATGGAAATTAATTTATTTTCTTTTGGAATTATTAAATTTAATACATTTTTATTATTTGATTTAATTAAAATGAATATTTTTCCCTTTTTTTTGGCTTTTGATATGATAATCATTTTTTTTATATTCGAATTGAAAAATTCAAATTTTATAAATGAAAATTTTAGATTTAGAAAATATCAAAAATATATTGATTTATTTCACTTTTTTTATAATAAAACAAAAAATGAAGTTTCTTCAATTACAGAATCAATAAAAATTTTAAACCCAAATTCAATAATTAATGAAAAAGAAATTGACAAATATATTTTTTTAATACATTCCTATTTTCTTAATTCAGAATTATTAAACACAAAAATTTCTTCTTTTGAATATGATTTATTATTAAGATATCATTTTAATTTATATAGTGATAATTTCATTTATAATTTAAATAAATTATTAAATGTTTACAGAAATTTTTCTTTATATTTGGAAAAAGAAAATTCAAATAAAACTAAAAATTCAATTAATCCTTTATTATATTTTCCAAGTACATCATTTTTACTTTATCTATTTTTTATTGAACAAAACTCTTTTAAAAATAATATAAATAAAATATCAAATTTAATCTCTTATTTACAGAAAAGAAAATTAAATGTTCCATTATTATTTAATATAATTAAAAAAGAAAATAATATACCTCGAACTTTATCTGTTGATATTAAAAATTATTTTAATTATTCTTATGATTGTTTAATTCTGTCAAATTTGACAAAATATTTTTTAAATACAATTTTAAATATTGAAAGTGTAATAAATCAATATAAAAAATTAATTGATATGAATTTTGAAAATAATATTATAAACATTTTTAATGATATAAGAAATAATCAATTTATTTCTATTGAAAAAGGAGAAAATATTAATTTTGATTTATTTTATGAATCTTTCTTTAAATTATCATTTTTAACTTTTTTAATTCAAGAAAATGAAAATAATGAAGGTAATATTCTATTTATTAGACATAATAGTGAAATTTTTATTTATATAATACAATATATATTTCAAAAATTTTTCACAGAAAAAACAAAAATTCAAAAAATTAAAAAAATTCCAAAATTTAATTATTATATTAAAAAAAATTATTTTGATGAAAAAGAAATAATTTATGAACATTCATTAACTTTTGAAATAGAAAAAAAAATAAATTGTTTAATACTTCATTATTCAAATAAAACAACAGCTTTTGAATTTTATAATTTAAATAAAAAATTTTTATCTAGAATAATTGATGATATATATTTATCAAATTCAAAAAATGAAAATCAAGTTGAACAATTATTTCTTCCTTTTATTTCAAAAATAACAGAATTAGAAAATATAAGTAATTTAATAAATCAATTAATTGAAAATTCAACATTTCTTAATGAAAAAACTCAAGATATTATTAATAATATTTTTGATATTAATTCTGATAAAATTAATATTGAAAATTTATTAAAATTTCCTAATTTATTTACAAGTAAATCACTTTATATTTTTATTTATAATATTTACCAGAATTTTCCAAATGATAATATTTTAAGTATAATTTCTTTTGATTTAATTAGATTAATTATTATTGATGATTTTCAAAGTAATTTATTTAGTAAATTAATCAATTCAAAAGATATTTTAATTAATAATATTAATGAAATAATTAAAAATCATAATATTATTCTTTATTTATATCCTTATTTATACTTCTTTTCAAAAGGAATTACTAATAATATAAAAATTATTTATTCTCTTTGTCATAAAATCCAATCTTTTGATATACAATTATTTATAAGAAAAATCATAGAAAAATATAAATTAATGTTTAATATGAATAATTCAAACTTAGATGAATTAATTAATTTGTCAAAACCTTCAAAAGAAAAAATATTTAAAATTGTTTCTAAAGATTTAATTAATAATTTCAAAAATTTTAAAAATAAATTAACTCAAGATTTTGATTTTAGTTTTGAATTCATTAATAAAATAAATCATAATGAAAATAAAAAACAAATAAAAGAGGATGTTAAAATATTTATTCAAGAAAATAATCTTTCTCCAAATAATAATTTAATAAATTTATTCATTTCGGATTTTAACAAATTAAATTTAAATGGAGAAATTAATAAAAACTTTGTTCTTAAGTTTATAAATGAATATACTTTATATTTTGCAGATATTATTTTATCATTCGAATTCTTTGTCTTAATTAAAATTCTAATTAATAATAATAACCAATTAAATATTCAAACAAAAGATAATTCAATTTCATATAGAAATTCCTTTATAAAAAGTTATAAATCTTTTAAAACAAAAAAAGAAAAATTTGAATTATTATTTAGAAGTATAAATAAATATAATAAAGAAATAATATATGAATTATTTCAAAAAGATTTTTTAACTAAATATAATGAAGAAGAAGAAATAGACTTAAAAAAAAAGATAAAAAAGAATATAAGTTTAAATGAAAAAGTAATAGAAAATAGTAATTTAATAGGAGAATTATCGAAAGAAGAAAAAGAAAAAAGAGAAAAAGAAATAGAACAAAAAGAAATAAAAGAAATGTTTCCAACATATGAAAATGAAATAGATATTTACAACAAAAATTCTTTAATATTAAAAAAAGAAAATAATGAAGAAAATAATAATATTATTGATCCAATTCAAATGTTTCTTTTATTAAATAAATTAAATCAATATACTGAAAATTCTGATATTTATATAATGAAAGATATTGAAGATGAATTACCTTTTATTTCTTTAATTTCATCCAATGAAAATAATAAAGATAATTTAATTTGGTATTCAAATCAAATCTTAAACAATGAAAATTTAAATAATAATAATAATGAAGATTATATTTATTCTACTCTTTATAACTCTTTTTCCTTTTATAAATTTGCTTCTCAATTAACTTCTAATAATATAATAAATGAAGAAAATGAAACTTTATTAAATAAAGATAAAATTTCAATTTCTTTAAAAAATACAAATAATAATTTATGTTTTAATTTTTATAAATCTTCTTCCCCTTCAAATTCAATTATGCTTTATTATCCAATAAATATTTTAATATCAAAATGTAAAGATTATTTAAATAAATTTACAGAACATCCGATTTTAAATAATATTTTATTTATTTGTAATTCAATTTTATCACTTGATATTTCAGAAACTCCTTTATCTAAAATTTTATCTATTTTAGATGTTTTAATTAATTCTATTCATGAATGGGAAACATATGCTTCAAAAAGTATTAATTCTTTAGGAAATGAATTAAATTTATTAATGAAATTAATTAGATATTTTAGATACATTGAAATTCAATCTTGGAAAAATTTCTTATTATCAAAAGAAAAAGAATTAATAGTTCAAGAAATTAAAGATAATTTTGTTAATTTAATTAATCAAAAAAATGATTTTGATATTGATGAATTAAATTTATATTTACAATCTTCAAATTTAGGTAATTTTGAATTAAGATTAACTTCAATTAAAATTCTTTCGGGAATTAATAAAAATAATTTATTAAGAAATTTATATGAATATTATTATATTAATTATATTCAAAGTGGAAAATTTACTAAATATAAAAATAATTTAATAGAAGATATTTTTGAAAAAATTAAAAGTATGATAAAAATTAATAAATTTGATATCAAAAATTATATGAATTTTAGAGATAATATGAGAAGAAATTATAAGCAATTAAATAAGTTATTAAAACAAAATGAAAATTTATATATTGAAAATAACTTAGTTACAATAATTCAAAATGAACAAAAAGAGTTTATGGATAAACATTATATTGAAAAAATAGTAAATTCAATTGAAATTAATGAAGAAGAAATAGAAAATATATATTCAATAACATATAAAAATATTATAGAAAGATTAAAAGGTTTATTTTCTTTTAAAAAAGAAATTAATGCAAATTATAAACATAAATTTTTATTGGATTTAATTCAAAAATTACAAAATATGGGTTTAAGTCGAAATTATAAATATGCAATGAATAAAATTTTTGAAAGAATATTAAATATTCAATTAAAAAGAAATGACAAAAACAGTGCTTATATATGTAAAATTCTTAGTAAAATGAATAATTATATTAACACAGAACCTTCAAAATTTAGTTCAGAATTAAATAATAATTATATTGAAAGAATGAGAGGATTAATTATGTCTCTTTTTGATAAATGCTTAATTTTTTTTGAAAATATTGAACATATTAATAATTTAATTTTCAAAAGAAAAATTGATAAATTCAAAGAAATTATTTCAAAAAATTACCAAAAATTATTTCTAAATGATAATATAAATAATATTCTAAATTATATTAAAGGTTTCATTTGCTTATTTAACATTGAAGAAATCACTCAGATATTTAAAGATAATGAACAATTAAATAAATTTATTTTATATTATCAAGTTTTAATAAGACAATATGAAAATTTGAAAAAGTATTTTGACATATTTAAAAATGATAATATTTTTCATATTGAATATTTAATGAAATTATTGATAGGAATTAAGGATAGTATAAATCAAATAATGTCATTTATAAAAAATTCTGAATTTGAAATATTGACTTTTATATTTTTAAAAGAATCAAAAGAAGTAATAAATTCAATAAATAATTTATTTAAAGAAACTCCTTTAATAAATTATACTATTCCCAAAAATCCAAATAATGAATTTATAGATTATATTTCATTTATAGATGATACAATAGAAGAAAAAGAAAATGAAGAAAAATCAAACAAAAAATCATTTTTTTCAGAATATTTTATGTTAGAAAAAGAAAATAAAAAAGATTTAAATTCCCAAATTGAATCATCAATAAATTTAGATAACTTAGATTTATTAATTTCTCAAATAACTCAATTTAAATCTTTAATAGAGAAAAACAAAAAAACAACAATTTCAAAAATAAAAAAATCAATGAAAGATTTAAATAAGATATTTAATAACATTTTAGAATTAACAAATATAACAATAAGTATATTCTATAATGTGACCATAAATGGTTTAGGTAAAAAAAAAGAAGAAGAAAAAAAAGAGAATGAAAATAATGAAAATGAAAATAATAATAATAAAATATATGAAGGAGGATATGGAATGAGTGAAAATGAAGGAATTGAAGACATAACAAAAGAAATTGAAGATGAAGAACAATTATTAGGTTTAAAAGAAGAAAATGATAATTTAAATGATAATAACAATAATAATAATAATAAAAATGATAAAAATAATAATAATGAAGGTTTTGAAATGAAAACTGATTTTAAAGAAGATTTCAAAGAAGAAATTAAAAATGATGAAAATAATGAAAATAATAATTTAGATAATTCTGATGTTGAAAGAGAAGAAGATTCTGTTGAAAATAATGATAATAATAAACTTGGAGATGATGATATTAATGATATTGAAGATGAAAAAGATACAAAAAATAAAAATAAAAAAACATTAGATTTAACTGATAAAAATATTCAAATTGATTCTAATGATAATAAAAAAAATGAATTAAAAGAAAAAGAAAATGAAGATAATAAAGATAAAAGAAAAAATGTTGATGAAGATAAAAATAAAAATAATGAAAATAATGATGAATCTATTAGTGAAAATAATAATGAAAATGATAATAATGAAAAAGATGAAAAAGTAGAAAAAATAGAATATGATAAAAAAGATTTTAATGAAGAAGAAAAAGAAAATAAAAATGAAGAAAAAGAAAAAATAGAAAATAATAATAATAATAATGATAATGACAATGACATATCAATAGAAGAAGAAATAGAAAAAGAAGAAAAAGAAAATTTAAATAATATAAAAGAAGAAGAAATAAATAATAAAGAAAATGAAGATTTAATCCCAGAAAATATAGAAAATAAAAATAATATAAATGAAGAATTGGATGAAGAAGAAGAAAATGAAAAAGAAGATAACAAAAATATAAAAGAAAAAAAAATGGAAATTGAAGAAGAGGAAAAGGAAGAAGATGATAAAGAAAAAAATGAAAAAATTAAATCAAATCCTTTAATTAATAAAGAAAATGATTTAGGTTATAATCCAATGACAAAAAATAAAAATTCTCAAGGAAATAATACTGCAAAAAATACAATGGATAATTTAAATAATGAAAATAAAGATGATATAAATGATAATAATAATAATAATAATATTGATTTAGAACAATTAAAAGATTTAGATCAATTTAAAGAAATTTTTGATATGAATTCTATTTTAAATAATGTTTTTAAAAAAGGAAATTTTAATAAAAATAAAAATCAAAATTTAAATAATAATAATGATTTAAATTTAGAAAATAAAAATGATATTAAAATAGAGGAAAATGAAAATATTATGAAAGAAGAATTTAATTTTGAAAATTATGAAAATAATAATAATGATAATAATAATGAAAATTTAGAAGGAAATGATTTTAATACAGGATATGTTTCAAATAATAA
>JAEEGI010010812.1_pt1 | contig 19786 bp, 11 predicted proteins | sample 8958751 | NCBI WGS metagenome assembly JAEEGI01 (sample SAMN16246545, study PRJNA631951) | gut metagenome | biome: gut microbiome; feature: rumen; material: KS-attached | host: Bos | place: Iran: Karaj | collected 2018-10 | reverse complement strand
GTAGCGTGGCTGGGATCTACGATCACGGGAAGATGAGAAAGTTCATGTAACATGGGAACAGCGGAAAGATCGAGAGTGTTCCTTAAGTAATCACTGAAAGTACGGATACCGCGCTCGCAGAGAATAACGTTCTCGTTGCCGCTGGCCATGATGTATTCGGCACTCATAAGAAGCTCTTTTAACGTGTTTGCAAGTCCGCGTTTAAGCAAGATGGGCTTGTTTGTGCGTCCCAGCTCTCTTAAAAGATCGAAGTTTTGCATGTTTCTGGCACCGACCTGCAATACATCCACATCATCGAAAAGATGAAGGTCACCGACGTTCATTATTTCCGATACGATGGGAAGCCCGGTCTCTTTACGTGCAATCTTTAAAAGTTCAAGACCTTCGGCTTTAAGTCCCTGGAAATCGTAAGGTGAGGTGCGGGGTTTGAAGGCGCCGCCTCTTAACATGTTGGCTCCGGACTTTTTAACGTCCTTTGCAATCGAAACGATCTGTTCTTCGGACTCTACCGAACAGGGCCCTGCGATAAGACAGAAGTTTCCGCCGCCGATCTTTACGTCACCGACATTTACGACAGTGTCTTCGGGATGAAATTTCCTGTTAGCCTGCTTGAATGTCTCGGATACGCGTTTCACGCTGTCAACGATATCGAGGCTTTCAACGAGATCGGTATCGATCTTGGCGGTATCGCCCACGAGTCCGAGAACGGTCTGATATTCGCCGACAGACACATGGACATCGACTCCGGATTCTTTTAACCAGTCTACGAGACGGTCCTGTTTTTCTTTATCTACATTTGCTTTAAGTACTACTATCATAATGATCACTCCTTGTTGGTTATTTACTCTACCACTTTAAAGCGAAAAAGACAATACCATTTTTTCCTTTTTATTCGACGTAAGTCATAGTATACTTATAATATGTGAGTAATTACCGTTAAAGGAGAAGACCTATGAAAGAAAAAACCGCAACTACGGGACTTAAACTCAACGTGAGACGGACTGCACTGATCGGATTTGCATTTTTCGGAATATGCCTGCTATGGCAGGTTTACGATTCCTGGTGCCCGACATTCCTTACGGACATCTTCGCAAGAAGGATGTACGGTCTTTCGTCTGCCGGACTTAAGGCGAGCGATCCTGCAAAGATACTTAACGTTCAGTGGATAGTCGGTATAATAATGGCCTGCGACAACCTCGCGGCACTCATTTTGTTACCGCTTTTCGGAAATCTTTCCGACAGGACTCATTCTTCGATCGGAAAACGTATGCCCTATATACTTGTCGGTACATTTGTTGCGGCTGTCGCGTTCCCGTTCATACCGCTTTTCTTCCATAAGAACAGTATCGGCGCGATGGTGGTCATGATGGCGATCGTTTTGATGTTCATGATGATGTACCGTAACCCCGCCGTTGCACTTATGCCCGACATCACTCCCAAGCCTTTAAGAGCAAAGGCAAACGGTATCATAAATATAATGGGATATCTTGGCGGAGCATTCGCTACCGTTCTCGGAATATTCCTTAAATTGAGCGATTATATAAATGCTTCCGATGAAGCCAGGAAAGTCTGGACGATAGAAATACCCTTCATAGTTGCTTCCCTTCTTATGGTCATTTCCGCCATGGTTCTCTTCTTTACTGTCAAGGAAAACAAACTCGCTGACGAGTTAAAAGATGAGATGGATGAAGGCGAGCGTCTTGCAGCCGTTGAGGCACCTATCGATGACGATAAGCCTATGAGCGCTGCCAACAAAAGAATGCTTCTTGCGATACTCGGCGCAGAGTTTTTGTGGTTCATGTCAGAAAATGCGATCGCAACATATATCGGAAACTACGTTATATACTATCTGCAGTCTTCATCCGGCAAGACGATGATACTTACGATAATCGGCGGTCTCGCATCCGTTATAGGTTTTGCGACGGCCGGCTCCATAGCCGATAAGGTAGGAAGAAAATGGACCGTTTCCTTCGGTCTTTCGATCACTGTCATCGCATATATTATCATGTGCTTTGCAAGGCCCACGGGCGTCGTGACAGGAGCCAACGGAGAATTTTCTTTTCCGACGCTTTTATTCGTGGTATGGGCAATAAAAGGCTTTGGTATGGCACTTGTTCACAACTGTTCGTTCCCTATGGTCGTGGAGCTTTGTTCTTCAAAGAAGATTGGAAAGTTCACCGGATACTACTATACGGCGAGCATGTCCGCGCAGACGATCACTCCCGTTGCACTCGGTCTTGTATTCAAGGCATCGGGCAGATGGGGCGTTCTTCCGATATACGCCGGAATTCTTATAGTACTCAGCTGCACGCTCTTTACCGCTTTGGTTAAGAACATCAAAGCAAACAAAGTGGCCAATGCGAAAGGACTTGAAGCTCTCGACGGCGATTGATAAAAAGATATGCAAATAAGACGGGATATGACCGTAAGGCCATATCCCGTTTTTTAACAAGAATAAAAACCGACATCCATATCAAAACAATCAATGCGCATTTTGAGATTATTTACAAAACCAGCGTCTTGACAACTTCGTTCTATACCCTTATTATGCAATTAATGAGAGGGTGAATTTTCCCTCCCTTCTTATGAGATAACGAGTTATTGAATTTGGGGTAAAAATGAAGTCTATTTTTCATGTCTGGCAAAAAGATATAGTCTTGATAATCTGCTTATTTGCTTTTTCCTGTTTTCTGATCAATATATGTCGCTTGTTTAAGCAAGTTGAATCTATCAACGAACAGACTACAGAGGGCTTTAATGAATCTACTATTGAATTTAAGATCACTTCAAGTGATCCAATTGATTTTTCTTTTTTGGATAAAACCCAAAGCTATGCTATCGTCACCAGGATTAATGAGTATTCACCTATTTTTCGTATTATAGATTCAAGTAATCTATTCTTCCTTAAGAATGAAAATGCGTTCTTTTCATATGATATACCTAATGCAAAAGATATGGTTTATATCCGTGGTGAAAAGGCAAATGAAATCTGTGATCTGGACCCTTTGATAATAGGTGATAAGACTTTTTCCGAATGGGATGTTATTGAGGATTCAGATGTTATCGGCATTGATTATATGATCTTTATTTCTGATATATCACATATCATTAGTCCTAATACACGGTTCTTTCTTTTGGGAGAAGAAAAATCAATCAACGTCATCTATGATCAACTGGTCGATCACTATGGGAATGATCTTAAAAGGTTGAATAACAATTATACTTCCGTTAAAAATATTGAGCCTATAAGTGAAAGCAGTTTTCTTGATTATTTCTTTATTTTCTCACTTGTGATTTGTGGTTTTATTATGCTCATTTACTGGTGGACTTTGAAGTATAAAGAAATATTTGCGGTTGGATTTTTATTAGGAAAAAACAAGCGTGAACTTCTCGCAATCAGAGATTACCTGACTGTTTTTACAATTAGTTATTTCTTGGCATATTTGTTTAACCTTAATGTTGATTTCATATCAGCATTGACTACTTATGCAGTGGTGATGAGCCTTTCGATTTTTGTTCTTATCGCTATTGTTGTAATCAAACCGGGAGAACTGAATTATGAGAAGAATAATTAAAGAAGTTTTGTTCGAACTTAGTAATCATAAGTCTCTTTCCCTAATGCTCGGTGTTCAGATTACTCTTTTTACCATTTGCTTAGCAATATTACTTTTTTCACGAAGAACAGAATTGGCTTCGGCAAAAGAAAAGATAGATGAATTTGAAAAAACAGGATGCTACGGTCTGTATGATAATCTTGTAGAAGATGCGGAGATTGAATTCTTTAGTAATCCGGAAGCATGTTTAATTCTTAAGAAATTTGAAGCGGGACTGAAGGAACGAGAAGACTACGGTTATTGTGAAGTATATACAAATCCGATTCTTATGTTTTCGGATAAGATCCCTGAAACAGCTTTGTCGCAATATGAGTCAGGTGATCACGCAAATGACATTGGGATGTTCAATAATGAGATTGCATGTCAGGTCAAAAACATATTTCTTGACGAAGAAGGTGTAGACAGTTTCATATTTAACGAAGAGGGTTATGATACGGTTATTGATTGCCTTTATTCCCAAAATCCCGGAGAATATGACAGTCCCATAGTTTTAGGATATGACTATAGAGATAGTTATGAAATAGGAGAATCTATAAAGATATTAACACCGTTTTCCGAAGAAAAGGAGTATACAGTAGCAGGTTTTCTCGAAAAAGGAGACAGCATTCTTTACAAGAGCAGATTTCTGAATCTTGACAGATACGTCCTCTCGCTATTTCCCGACGATAAGAAAATAGCAACCACAGAAGAGGAAAATACGCAACAGAGAATCCTTTACCTTATGAAGATAAACGGGCAATTTGTAACGCAAGAATCGCCTACGGATATACAAGAATATGTGAATTCACTATGTCTGAAAACAGGATTGTTACCGGCTTCAACAGTTTCAAATTCCGGAAATACTCAGCTAACCATTGCCAAAGCAGGCATGGAAAAACTGCTGGTTTCTATAACTGATATATCTGTTTTAACCGGCGTGTTTTCACTGATTACAGTCTTGCTGTTTGTAACGTTACGAATCAGTAGTAACAAACGATATTATACAATTCTTTCTATAAATGGATACTCAATATACGAACTAATACTCATTCAAGTCATCTCGTTTGCTATTATACTGATTATGTCTAACATTATCAGTATCCTATTCGTAAATGTGATGTCAATGATGGGACTTCCGTGTACTTTAAAAGGCATGTACTTTTTCCTTGTGGATATTACCGCAACGATCATAGTCAGTTTTGTTTCTTACATAACTATGAAAAGAAAAAATGTCGCAGAATCTTTAAGGGGGATAAATGATCACTCTATCTAACGTATTCAAAAGTTTTAATGACGGAATGAAGACCGTTGATGTTCTGAAAGGAATAGATATGGATATTGCCGATGGCGAAATGGTCGCTTTGATGGGCAAGAGCGGAAGCGGCAAAAGCACATTGATCAATATAATAGGGGGACTCATTTCCCCTACATCCGGTGTGGTTTCAATTGATGATAATTTGACTGACTATACCGATTCAAATTCTTTATTTAAATTGAGGCGCGAAAAGATAGGTTTCGTTTTACAGGACTTTGCTCTTATAAACCGGAAGACTGTTTTGGATAATGTGACGTTTGCTGTCAGAACCAAGGAATATAAAGAGCATAAATATGGCAAGGTAAAGGATCTTCTTGAAGAAGTAGGACTCGAAAAAAAGATGGGTGAATATCCATTTAATCTGTCCAATGGCGAAAAACAAAGAGTAGCTATTGTACGTGCCCTTGTAGATAATAAGATGATCCTTCTGGCTGATGAGCCTACAGGCTCACTGGATGAGTATAACTCAGGCCTTATCCTAGACATAATACGAAAACGTGTCGATGAAAGTAAAACAACTGCATTGATAGTAACTCACGATCCGGATGTCGCAAAAAGGTGTGACAGAATATTGCGGATCGATTACGGAAAGATAGTTGAATAGTTTCATCGGTCCCCCTTATAGGTCATTCAAATATGTGCGATAGTTTTTTCTTCTTATAGTATACATATCGAAGCCATGCCGTAAAGCCGCTTAAGAACCAAACGACTCCGACCGACCACCATATGCCCCAAAGTCCTATGAACGGAATGGCGGTCAATATGAAAGGAACGGTGAAACGTCCGATGACTTCAACAATACCGTTGAGCAGTGCAAAGAAACCGTCTCCCATACCGTTTAGTACGCCTCTTATGACATATATCGCGCCGAGGCACACGTAGAATATGCTCGTGATGGTAAGCGCTTTTGCGCCCATCTCTATAACCTCCGGCTCGTTAACAAAGAGCTTTATTACCTGATGACCGAACACAGTCATGACAGGCCACATGACAAGCGAGAAGATCACCATTATCAGGAAGCTTTTCTTGTATCCGTCGGACATACGCGCGGGCTTTTTGGCGCCGTAATTCTGCCCGGTGAAGGTTGAAAGCGCTGCGCTCAAAGTCTGGTAAGGCTGATGTATGAGCTGTTCTATTCTGCTGGTGGCGGCAAAGGCTGCCATTGCGACCGCACCGAATCCGTTAACGACTTTCTGAAGTGCCATGCACGATACGGCGATGAGCGAAAACTGTAAAGAAAGCGGAATGCCCAGTGAGATCGTTCTTTTTATAAGTTCAAAGTGAGGCGAAAGATCGTCCTTTTCAAGTTTGAAAAATTCATTTTTTTTGGTTGCGTATATAAGTGCTCCGAAGCCTGCCAAAAACTGTGAGATGATGGTCGCATATCCCGCACCGCGCACACCGAGTTTAAATGCATATACAAATAAAATATCGAGGCCGACGTTTACAACACACGAAAAGATCAAAAAGTAAAGCGGAGACTTCGAATCGCCGAAAGCACGAAGCATCGACGAGATAAAATTGTAAAGCGAAACAAAGATGATGCCCACGCACATGATGTGAACATATGCGAGCGAATCGGGCAGGACGTTCTTTGGCGTATCCAGAAATTCAAGGAGCGGCTTACTTGTAATGAAAGCGACCGTTCCGACGATCGCCGGAAAGATTATCATTATGTAGGCGGTGTTTGAAATACATTTCTTGACCATCTTGTAGTTTTTGCCGCCGTACAGCTGTGAAGCTATTATTCCGCCTGCGGAGCCTATGCCGTTGCAAAGCGCGAAAAAGAAAAAAGTGATCGAGGAAGTGGCACCGATCGCAGCAAGCGCATCCGCACCGACGAGCTTTCCGACTATGACCGAATCGGCCAGATTGTAAAGCTGTTGAAAAATGTTCCCAAGAAGCATGGGAAGCGCAAAAGTGAGGATAAGAGGCAGGCTCTTTCCCTCCGTCATATCCATGGTATTGGAGCGAGTGTTCTTCATATATAAATGCCTCATTAAATGCATGCCGAAAAAAAGCGCCATGCATATACTTTCAGATAATACATTGTTACCGGTTAATGATATAATCTAAATAAAAATAATAATAGTAATTTTTAACATGAAACCTGTAAACATTTACGCACTTACAAGAATCACAGATCCCGAGCGGCTTGCCAAACTTGACAGGCAGTTATCGCAAAGAAGCCGCTTTCTTAAGATAAAAGAGTGGGAGATCGAGGGACTTAAGGCGTTTACCGACAACATCGCCCCTTTCCTTACAAACGGTCCCGAGCTTTCTTTCTTTTATTCTTTCACCATGCCCAAACTCGGGAAAGAGTTCGATCTTTTGAGAGTGGGTGAAAAGTCGGTCATAAACATCGAGTTAAAGAGCGGCAACGTTTCCGACGAAGTCATAAGAGATCAGCTTTTGCAGAACAGATATTATCTTTCCACGCTCGGCCTCGACATGCACTTTTATACTTATATAAGTAATTACGACCGCCTGGTGCGTCTGTCGAACTCACTTAAACTTGTGGAGACCGATTTCGAAGATCTCGCCGAGGTGATGTGCGAGCAGGGCGACTGCTACAAGGGAGATATCGAAGAGCTTTTCAAAGAAGAAGATTATCTGATATCACCGCTTACGGACCCCGGAAGGTTTCTTCGTCAGGAGTATTTCCTCACTTCCCAGCAGAAGGATATCGAAAGGCAGATACTTAAGTTATTAAAGAAAGAAGAAAACGCTCCTTCTCCCGTATATTGCGGCTTCACGGGACTTCCCGGAACGGGAAAGACGATCCTTTTGTACGATCTTGCAATGAGGCTTTCAAAGTGCGATAAAGTCTGCGTTCTCCATTTCGGAACGCACCTTAAAGGGCTCGAGGAGCTTGACGATCGCCTTAAGAGGATCGATTTCTTTTATTGCGAAGACAATAAGAGCATAGAGGTGACAGGCGATTACAAAGTGATACTTGTGGACGAGGGCCACAGGATAAACACTGCTCTGCTTGATGAGATAATCGCGATATCCGGGCGTATGTGCGCACCCGTCATCTTTTCGTACGACAAGGAAGATGCCATAGCGCAGGGAGAACGCGCGGGCTACGGCGCCGAGATAATCGAAGCCCTTCCCGGGTTCACAGGCTTTAAGCTCACCAACAGGATAAGGCTTAACGCTGAGCTTTCTTCGTTCATTAATTGCCTTATGAGCTTTTTGAAGCGCTCTCCCAGGCACGATTATCCGTCGGTCAAGGTCGCTTATGCCGCAAACGACGAAGAAGCGGCCGACCTTATCGCTATCATGGAGAAGGACGGTTTTATATATTTAAGAGACAACAATATCGATAACGGTTCGCTATTGGGCCCCGGCGCGGACAAAGAAAAAAGTTTCGAGATCGATGCCGTAGAAGCAACGTGCAAAGAGTTCGACAAAGTCGTTATGCTTATGGACTCCTCGTTTTGCTACGACGAAGAAGGAAATCTTAGAAATGCCTCCGCTCTTAAAGCCGATGCGTTCTTATCGGGCGATATCGATGATTTTAAGGTAAGAAAGCTGTTCCACGGACTCAGTCGGGCAAAAAGAAAAGTTGCATTGGTGATCAAAGAAAACGAATCGGTTTTGGATGTTGTCCTCTTTATTCTTCAGGGTAAAGTAAGATAGTTAAAGTTTTAATCAAAATAGTGTTATCAAGAAAATCCCCATTTTAAGCCAAAATCGGGATTTTTTTATTTTTTTAAAATTTTTTTGAATTTTTTTGAGCCGTTTTTGTAAAAAGTGAAGTCTTTATATACGAAATGCAATTAACAACCGATTAATGTCGCGGAAGCGACGGGACAAATTTTAAGAAGGGGAACAGAAATGAGAAGAAAAACAGTAGTAAGAGTTGCATCAATCATCTTAAGCGCCGGAATGTTATTGCAGCCTATGAGCGCAATGGCAGAAGGTAATGTAAAGGCACCTATCTCGACCGAGGTAGCACAGGACGATACATACGGAGCAGCAGATAAGCTCGAGTACAGTTCAGATGAATTAAAGGATGCTGTAGACGCGGCTGAGAAGGCAGACAAGGCTGCATACGATGCACAGCAAAAAGCAGATAAGGCTCAGAGCGCAGCAGAGAGCGCACTTAAGGCAGCAGAGAAGCTTTATGAGAGAGTCGACAGAGTTGCCGATATAGTAGACGAAAAAGATGAGCCTATGAAAAAAGAGGTAAAAGAGGAATTAAAAAAGGAAGTAAAAAAGGAAGAGCTGGCAGTTGTTGATGGTATTTGGGTAGCACCCGGTGTTGAAGTACATTCATCGACTACATCCACAACGACAACTACAAATACAACAACTCGTCCGGTCGCTGAACCCGAACCCGACGAGGAAGACGATGAATTAAACGTTCACATCAAAGGTCAGAACAGAACCGACTTTGCTGTGAAGATGAATGAAAAAGCAGTTGAAGCCAAAGATGACTTCAATGAATTAAAGGGTAGTACAACGAGTGCTTTCGAGGAAAATGCAGGAAAGATCCTCGGAGATGCAAAAGAAGTGGTTGACGGCAAGATGAATGATCTCGCTGAGGCCGTAGATGCTGCAGATAAGGCAGAAGACAACGCTCAGTTGGCACTCGAAGCAGTTAAGAAGGCTGAATATCGTGACGAAGCGATCCTTGCAGCACAGAAGGCTCAGGAAGAAGCCGATGCAGCTGTAGCAGCAGAAGCCGATGCTCAGAAGGCATACAGCGATGCGGAAAACGCTTACAACAAGGCTTTGGAAGACGTTCAGAAACTTGCTGAAGAAGCAAACGAACTTCTTAAGGGAGAAAAGAAAGCTACAAACAGCCTTATTGATCAGGCAAACATAGCTTTGACAGTAGCACAGAATAGACTTAATGAAACAAAGGCAGTTCTTGACTATGCTAAGGGCGCTTATGACGCTGCAATGTGGAAAAAGCAAACCGCACAGAAAGCAGCCGAGACCGCAGCAGCACAGGCAAAGATCGCGTCAGACAAGGCTGATGAAGCAGCAACTGCAGCAAACCTTACGATCGATGAACTTGCTAAGCTTACCAACCAGAACAAGAACTACAAACAGGTTAAAGACGCTGTAACAACAGCTCAGAGTACTTTAGAGGAAGCAAAAGCAAACAAGACGACTGTTGATGAGCAACAGGATGAACTTATAAAGGGATATGATGCTACAATTACTCAGTACGAAGGTATCAAGCAGAATATCGCTGATAAGGCTAAAGAGATCGAAGGCTATGACAATACGATTAAGGCTGCTGATAAGACCATCAAAGATAATGAAAAGATTATCAAAGACAACGAAGATGCAGCTAAGGCGACTACGAGCACGGTAAAATCGTCACGTTATAGCTGGTCCAAAAGAAGATGGGTATACACATATTACTCCCAGGCAGAAATAAACGCAGCAAAAGCTAAAGTTGAGGCAGCAAATGCAGCTATCCAAACAGCAAAACAGACTAAAGAAGAGGCAGTCCAGAATAAAAATACTGCTGAAAGCGAGAAGAGTACTGTCGAGGTATACAAAGGACTGTTGAAACCCTCTGCAGATGAAGCCAGAAAAAATAAGACGAAGGCAGAAAGCAAGAAAGCAGCTGCTCAGAAGGCTGTAGACGATGCAACCACCAATCTTGCTTCCGCTAAGACGGGTCTCAGTCTTGTTGAGAACTACATCTACAACGACGATGCAGAAGTAACATATCTTGACAAAGCAGAGGAAGAAGAATTATTGAAGCTTCTCAATGATGCTGAAAAAGATCAGGATGCATTGAAAATGCTTACAGATGATACAAATGCATACGGTGCTTCATTCTTCCTGATTGGCGGTGGCGCTTTTGTCCGCGGACTTCTCGATATCAAATATAGTTTAAATCCTGTGAATCCTTGGGTAAATTACGCTCTTTTGGTTGCTACATGTAACGAAGGTACCACAATAACCAAGATTGACGAAGCAGAATTTGCAGTATACTCCGCAACATTCGATCAGATCGCAGCAGCTCAGGCATCGGCTAAGGCAGCAGATGCAGCTAAGGCAGCAGCTGAAGCAGCTGAAAAAGAAAAGGAAGCACTTGATTTCTACAACGCAGCAAGAGAAGCTCTTAACGCAGCACAGGCAAGACTTGATGAACTTAAATATCTCAAGCATGTTAAGCTTAAAGAGTTGGAAGTAGCAGAGAAGGCAGTTGAGAAGGCGTTTAAGACATTCTTAAATGCAGAAGAAGATCTTGCAAAGGCTTCCGATGAAGCAGAAGCAGCTAAGGAAGCAGCTAAGGAAGCAGACAAGCTTGCTAAGGAAAAGGCTGAGAGACCTGCACCTGCAACCAACAACGATACTCAGGTTAACAATGACGATCAGGGTAACGACGAAGCACCGGCTGAAGAAAATGTTCCCGCTGCACCGGCAGTAGTAAGCACCGGCAGAGTTACACCCGCAGGTACACCTGTTGTTACAACATCGGACGAACTTGATATTCCCGATGAGGAAAGCGCTACGGCAGCAGAGCCTACTACAGCAAACACAGAAGCAGATATCCCCGATGAAGCAAGTGCTACGGCAGCTAAGCCTACCTTTACAGTAACAGACGAGGCAACAGCTACAACGGCAGCACCCTCAGAGGAAGCAAGCAATTGGCTTTGGTTATTGATCCTTGCAGGTCTTGCAGTTATCGCAACGGCAGGAGAGACCACCAGAAGAGTGATCAAAAACAAGAAGAATAACAGCAAATAATGTTAATTGCATCATAAAAAGAGAAAGCAGGTAAGCGAAAGCTTGCCTGTTTTTTCTTTTGCCCGAATAAGGTGCCTCTTGGTTGAAGAAAACCGTTCAAAATACTATAATAATATAACCACCACTCATTATAGGAGGAGCCATGAAACGCTTTCTTAGGACAGTCAGTTTTATAACGGTACTTGGCATATGTTTGGCGGGGTGTAAGTTACAAGGGGGGCAGGAAAATGTTACCGTGGAATCGACGGACAGTACTTCGTCTGCCGATCTAACGCCGGTCAGTGTTGTCACCGACAAGCCCGATGAAGAGCCTGTTGTGACAGACACCGAGTTTTCCATAGATTATAAAGACAAAGCCTCGGTCATGAGCTTTCTTGAAGGCGAGTGGTCGTTTGTGGGTCCTTATTCGGGCAAAGAATACGCAAAGCTTAAGATCTCAAAGGACGGCGCGCTTTCTTTTTCCCGTAATGACGATATATATGAAGCTTCCGGTACGCTTGAGCTGACAGCCGACAAGCCCGGCGACACGGAAGGCAGATTTCTTGAATACAACATGAATTTTAGCGGTCTTTCGAGCCTTCCTTTCGGTGATTACTACACGATCATGAACGAGGACTCCGACGGATTTCACGGGGATTACTACGTGGGAAGAGGAGCGGGCAAGGACTATCTTTATCTTAGACTTCTTGGCAACGGCGTTCCTTATGTTACGGATGCGATGTTTGCGGAGTTCCCCGATGAGAACAATTACGGTGAGGTTGAATGGTATCTGACAAGGGACAACACGCTCACCAAAGAGCATGAAAGGCCGGACGCCGGAACTTACGATGTTTTCGTATGGGCTTACGAAGGAAGCACGCTTACTTGCGAAAACATGGTGGCACATAAATACGAGACGTACGAGGATTACACCGAACGCCACATAAATGCCAAATTCTACGACTCAGAGCCCGACATGGGAGTTTATGAGTTAAAGATGGACAAAGAAAAAGTCCGCATACCCGATCTTGATGACAGGATGTTCGAGAAAGAACGTCCCGCTGCGATGTATACGATAAATGTCGATAAGGACGGAAATGTGAAGTCGATCGAAAGCATTCTTACCGTCATCTACGGCGCTTATTATGACGGGGATATTAAGCCGGAGATATCGATTGACGGGATGGAGTTTAAGTATAACAGTCTTACGTACGAACTTTTCGATTACGCGGAGGCGCCCATAAATGCCGTTATGGGTTATACCGTGGTGGGCGACAGGATAGTTATAGAGTGCCATGTAAATCCCAATGTATCGGATTACATGATCTACAATACGGTTTCGTCCGAGATCGAAAAGAACCTGATCGGATCGAACCTCATTTGGCGCGGAGACGATATCACTTCCGCGGTTTACGCATACTATAACGATATTTACGATTATTCGGGAAGGCGGCTTGCGCAGCTTAAATGCGATGTGCTTACGATGGAATTTGCGGGTGAGTATGACGAGTACGATACCGTTAAGATCACAGGCATAACACCAAACGGTGAGAATGTCGAAGGAGAGGTTGAGATACAGCCTTATATCGACAAGAACATGTACGCGTATTTTGATTACCGAAGAAAGCAGGACCGCGTGACATGGCAGCGTTTTAAGGATATGACGCCTAAGAACTCGCTTGTATATGTACTTGAAAATCCTCCTTCAAAAGACGCTTTCGGTATGTGGTATGCCCCCATGCCGATAGATGAGAGCATTACCGCGACCGATACATATGCCGTGGTCGCTCTTTACGACAATACCGACATAAAGGTATACGCAATAGATTACGAGCTTCAGCCCGACAATACTTATAAAATCATAAGAGGAGATCTTATAACCGAGAAGATCATCGACAGAGGCGACCAGGTATCGTATCTGTTTGACCTGCCTGATTCTTTTCCCGCAAAGTACTGTATCGACGTAAGCTCCGGCAAAAAGAGTGCCACGATAGAGGTATATGACATAAAGGGAATGTACGACAATTATGATGCGTTCATCCCCGCTGAGCAGTAACATTTTTCTTTCTGTTAATTGTCCTATGCTAACATATTCTGCGGATATTGAGTCGAAATATGACCTAGGGTCTGTTTCGAAATAAATAAAAGGAAGGTATAAAAATGAAGGGTACAAAGAAAAGAAAGTCTTTAAAATCGATCTTGTCCGTTGAGATCATCCTGTTTGTGGCGATCATCATCGTGGTGATCACGGGCGGTAATATCAAGCTTCAAAGCGACAGGATCACGGATCTTACCGAATCGGTTATTTCCAAGGAATCCATCTCTTACTCAAATGAGATATTTAACTGGTGGAACGGTGTTCAGACCAGAGTTATGCAGACTGCGGATGTTTACAAAAACATCAGAAGCATGCAGTACGACGACACTCTTGATATGCTTCTTAAGATCACGGCTTCCGATCCCGATGCTCAGGATATCTATATGGCATACGGCAAATCGGGACGTTTCCTTGACGGATCGGGCTGGGTTCCGGACGATACGTTTGATTTTTCCGGAAGAGCATGGTTTGTAGGCGCCCTGCAAAATAAAGGCGAGATCTATACATCCGACCCTTATCTTGATGCATCTACCGGAAAGACATGTCTTGCATGTTCGGTACTTGTTAAAGACGATACGGTTTTAAGCTGTGATATCACATTCGACAAAGTACAGGAAAAGATGAACGGATTCAAATCCTGTTCGCCCGACACAAAGTACTTTATCATCAACAAAGAAACTTCGGACATTTTGTTAAGCAATATAGAAGGTGTTGCGGGATCTACGTTAAGCGACAGTTCCGATCCTTACATAAAGGGACTTTCAACGATATTTGCTTCTCTTGATACTTCTCTGAATCTTGAAGCAAAGAAAGTTAAGACCGCTTCGACTCCTATCGGCAAGATGATGTATGCGTCAACCGAGATAAGCGGAACCCCCTGGGTAGTCGTAAGTGCGATCCCTCGGTCGTTCATTACATCCATGATCATTCAGAATGCGATTACCATTCTTTTGATCGGTGCGGTATTACTGTTGGCTTTGGCAGCACTTCTTTATTTCATACTTGCCAAATACTTAAAACCCGTATCGGTCGTAACCGAGAAGATCGGTGACATCAGCCGCGGCGATTTCACGGTAACCATCGAACCCGTCGGAAACAATGAGATAACCACATTGAGCGAAAGCTTAAAAGATTATATCGATAACATGAGAGGCATGCTCGTTAATCTTTCGGGTATCACAAAGAACATGAGCGAGAATGCGGGCGAATGCTTCGAAATATCACATACCCTTTCCGATGCCAACCAGACTCAGGGCGAGTCGATCGAAAGACTTAACAGCGTTCTCAATCAGATGAACAATTCGATAGATGACATTGCAAATGCAGCTACGAGCCTTGCTCAGACTTCGGGAAAACTTTCCGTAAGTGCAGAAAATGTTAAGGAGCTTTGCAACCAGACGATGGATTCTTCCAAGACCGGTAAGGCTGAAATGGAAGAAATGACCGCAAACGTTTCCACACTTAACAATACGATCAAAGATCTTACCGAACTTATCCGTGAGACCGCAGCGAGCGTTGAACAGATCTCCGGCATTACCGATACCATCAACGCTATTTCCGAGCAGACAAACCTTCTTTCTTTGAACGCTTCCATCGAGGCGGCAAGAGCAGGAGAAATGGGACGTGGATTTGCGGTTGTTGCAAGCGAAGTCGGAAGCCTTGCGGGACAGTCATCCGAAGCTACCGATACTATCAGAGATCTTGTTAACGGCATCACCAAGAACATTGAGGACATCAGCAAGAAAGCCGAGATCTGTGTAAGCGATATGGAAGCTTGTCTTTCGGGTGTTGAGCGCGCCAACAGTTCGTTTGATTCGATCTACGGCGATGTTGCAAAGGCTACCGAAGGCATTCTTGAGATCGCAAGCGATATCGAAGTCATCAACGATGTTGCCACCAACAATGCTGCTACCACTCAGGAGCAGGCGTCCACCATCGCAGAGATCCTTCAGCTTTCCGACTCGATCGTTGCAGAAAGCGACAAGCTTCTTACCGAGACCGGCAACGTGACCAACATATCCGAGAACTTGAACAAGTACTCCGAAGATATCGAGGCAGACCTTTCGAAATATACTCTCTAGAGACAGATCTTTAGAAATACACTCTATAAATGAATGATTTCTAAATCTATTCTTTCCAGATAGAGCTTCAGGCTACGTGAATGCAGAAACCTGCACGAAACGTAGCCTTTTTACATGCCGGCAAAAAGAAAAAGCTACGTAAACGTCCAACCGCAACACACACGTAGCCTTTTTTGAGCAAGGCAGGCAAAAAAAGCTACGTAAACATGCAAGTTCGTTTTCTGCGTAGCATTTGAAGAGTGAAATAAACAAAAAAAGCAACGTAAACGCTGAAGATAGCGAAATACGTTGCTTTTGGGATGTAAGCATAAATGAACCAACACCATCGTCCCCTTGGTTCATTTTAAAATTTTGAGGAGGTTCTCGACTTCTTTTTCGCTTGTTTCTTTAAAGAAGGAGCTGTAAGCGTAGAACACAAATCCGGTTGCTTTGCTTTGTTTTCTCGCGGTGGTTACCATTCTTGAGATGATGTCGTCGTGACGCAGCCATTCTGAAGTATTGTTATTGTCGAACGTATCGGTTCCGGCAAGGTACATCGGAAGCCCGATATAAAGTGCTACATCTTCACGTCTGCTTAGTTTGTTCCAGCGGCTTAGGTTAGCTTTGTAGGCCCAGGGAGCCGCTTTTTTGTCTTTTGTTTTGATCTCAAATCCCCAGAAGAGCTGCGGGATGATGTAATCGATATATCCTTCTTCACTCATCCATTTCTCGACATCGGTGAAATACTGCCTGTCGCTGTAGAGATTATCGAGATTGCCTGCGGGGCTTATGCCGAATTCGATGTTCTCATCGTATTCTTTAACGATGGAATAAAGCTCTCTTACAAGGATGTTCACGTTTTCGCGACGGTATTCGGTCACACTTAACTCGGAGCCGGAAGATAAGTAGTCGGGATAGTCAAAGCTGAGTGATTTGTCGCCGTCGTTTAGCGTAGGATAGAAGTAATCGTCAAGATGTATACCGTCAACATTATAGTGCTCAAGTATCTCTCTTACACCGTCTTCGATGAGCTTTCTCGATTCTTCTTTGGCAGGATTGTAATAGTACTGCCCGTCGTGCAAAAGAACAAGTCTGTCATTTCCGCGTTCACCGCTGAAGTACCATATCCTTGCGGGGTTGTCCGCACAGACATCTTCCCACGCACAGTCTTTGTGAGTGACTCTGTAAGGATTTATCCAGGCGTGTATACGTATGCCGTGATCGTGAGCGGCATTCACCATACAAAGAAACGGATCGAACCCGGGATCTTCGCCCTGCGTACCCGTAATATATTTTGACCACGGGAAGATATCAGAAGGGTACATTGCATCGGAATCGGCACGCACATGGACGTAGATCGTATTCATGTGAAGTTCTGTAAGATTGGTCATCACCTCATCGGCATAAGCCTTAAACTCGCTTTCACTTTTCGGTGAATCTTCCCACTCATGATACGAAAACCATACGCCGCGGACTTCTTTCGGAACTTCGATCGGCTCGTAAGCATCCTTTTTCGCAGGAAGCTTTGTGGGCTCTCCCGAAGACTTGTTTTCTTTAACGACTTCCTTTTTCTCCGGTTCAGTCATTTCCTTAACGGAAGCGGGAGTTTTTTCTTCGGGCACAGGTTCCGGATCGGGCTCTGGAGCTTTCGCTTCCTCCACAGAAGGTTCGGGCTCAGTCGAAACCGAAGTCTCCGTCGAGACAGTTGACACTTGTGTCGTCTTCGATTTTTCCAAAGTATCCCGTTGGTGCATCTTTGTAAGAAGAAAAATTATCGCCAAAATGAGTGCCAGAATAAAGGCTATGAGCATTCGATTTTGCTTATCGTATTTGTTGTTCAAAGTAAAACTTCCTTTACAGATTTATTGATATTACGGGCTTTCCTGCCGTGTTATCATCGGTTAATGGACCGTGACATATAATAGTGTGACATCAGTTAGGCGACAAGGCAACCGATTTTTATTTTTTTCACAAAAATTTAAAAACAGTATTGACCTTCCACTTGGTGTAAGGACTATTTTATGGATATGTCCGGGAGAAAACCGGGAAAAATTTGGAGGATGAAATGAGTATTCTTAGTATCAAAAATTACACAAAGGTGTACGGAAAAGATAAGAAGGCCTGCGATGACGTAAGCCTTGAAGTGGAAGCCGGAGACATTTTCGGTTTCATAGGTCATAACGGAGCCGGCAAAAGTACCACGATCCGTGCGGTGGTAGGTGTGCTGGATTATGAAGAAGGAACCATCGCCATCGGCGGACACGATGTCAAAAAAGAGCCCCTTGCCTGCAAAAAGGTAACGGCCTACATTCCCGATAACCCGGATCTGTATGAAAACCTGACAGGTATCCAGTATCTTAACTTTATATCAGATGCCTTCGGACTTTCCGAGAGCGAGAGAAAATCACGTATCATGGAATACGCCGCACGTTTCGAAATTTCGGATGCCCTTAACGATCTGATTTCTTCTTATTCACACGGTATGAAGCAAAAAGTGGCGATCATCTCGGCGCTCATCCATAAACCGCTTCTCCTTGTGCTCGACGAGCCTTTCGTGGGACTCGACCCCAAGGCCTCATTCACATTAAAAGAGATCATGAGAGAGATGTGTGCCGAAGGTTCGGCTGTTTTCTTTTCAACCCATGTCCTTGATGTGGCGGAGAAGCTTTGTAACAAGATCGCGATCATCAAAAAGGGCCGCATAATCGCAAACGGAAAGATCGAAGATCTCATCGGCGAGCATTCTCTTGAAGAAGTATTCCTGGAGGCTGTAAAAGATGACTGATAAAAAATTGTTACTGCTCTCTACGATGCTTAAGTCGAGAAGCCTCTTTAACATCATCAGGCACTCCGGCGACAAAAAGGCAAAAAACAGAGCTGTCGGAAACCTCATCGGAATGGCCTTTTTGGATCTTATCATCGTGATAATGGCAGGCGGCATCGCATATCTTTATGCATACCTTGGCTTTCCCGAAGCCGTACCGGCGCTGGCGGGTACCGTAATGGCGCTGTTTGCCCTTGTTTTTACTTTTCTTAAAACCAACGCATACCTTTTCGGATATAAAGAATATGACATGGTGATGTCACTTCCTTTCAAGGTCAGCACCGTGGTCACGAACAGGTTCCTCCTTATGTACATAAAGGACCTTCCGTTCAATCTGCTGATCTCGGCATCGGCACTCGCCGGATACGCGATCGTGGTTAAGCCCGCGTTCTGGGTCTATCCGGTCTGGATGATACTTTCACTTTTTGTGGTCATCATTCCGATGATTATCGCGGCCTTATTGGGAGCGCTGCTTTTACGCGTGACCACTTCCTTTAAGCACAAGAAGCTTCTGACGATCATCCTTACGTTCATACTCGTTATCCCGTGTATGTTCTTAAACGCCATCATCCAGTATGTCGTAAGAAACGATAAAGTGGGTCAGATCGTGAACACATCGCTTAATGCCTTGAACACGACGGGCCGATACATTCCGGGAGTATCGTGGTTCGTCAAAGCCGTAAACGAGGGCTCTGTTGTGAGCATGCTGCTTCTAATAGCGGTTTCCGTGGCTTTGTATGTCGTTTTCTTTGTACTTGTAAGCCGCTCTTATCGAATGATCAATTCAAGGATGGCCGTGAGTACCTCAAAGCACAAAAAGCTTACGGACAAAGAGTACAAAGAAAGAACCGTCGTTAACAGCATAGCTTTCAAAGAGTTCAAAACCTTCACCGGCTGCGTGACATATGTGGTAAACGACGGAATGGGTGCTGTAATGGCGTTTCTGGTGGGTGTCGCTTGCCTTGTGTTTAACTTAAACAAGTTTGTAACGGCACTTACCGATGTTCCGTTTGATATTTTCCGACTGGTTCCCTGCGTGACCTTATTTATCTATTTATTTGTGGGAATGATGCCCACTACGACCGCGTCGCCTTCGCTTGAAGGAAAAAACTACTGGATAGTGAAATCGCTTCCGATCGACATGCTCACGGTGTACAAAGGAAAGATGAGATTCAACAATCTTCTTTCGAT
>JAEEGI010010811.1_pt1 | contig 19787 bp, 10 predicted proteins | sample 8958751 | NCBI WGS metagenome assembly JAEEGI01 (sample SAMN16246545, study PRJNA631951) | gut metagenome | biome: gut microbiome; feature: rumen; material: KS-attached | host: Bos | place: Iran: Karaj | collected 2018-10 | reverse complement strand
GCGAACCATCAGCTCGGCAGCGTTGAGCAGCGTCTCAGCAAAGCGGTAGTAGCGGAGGTTGTTGTTGTAGTTGAGGTTGTTGTCGAAACCGGCATCGGCATTGTTGGCCGTGAACGGGCGATACTTGCGGAGCCAGATGTGGGTATCCTGGAAACGGTTGGTGTACTCCACGCCACGCACATCCCAGCAGGTAGCATCGCGGCGAACGTCACCTTCTTCGAACATGTTGTAGGTAGCTGTACGAACAGGGAGGAAGCCCCATCCGTCGGCACCCGAATTCCAACCGTCGCCACCGGGCCACGAGTTGGGCGAAATGAGGGTGGGAAGCACGGTACCGCCAATGGCGAGAGGGCTACCCCATCCGCGCTCGTTGTTGCCATCCTCGTAGTTGATCTCCCAGATGGACTCGGAGCACCATTCGCCTGTCTCATCCCAAAGGTTGGCATAGTCGGGGTTGAGTGAATACTTGCCCGAGGAGATGATCTCGTTCATAAAGCCGAGGGCCTTGCTGTAACGGCTCTGGTCGTTCTGGTACATTACCATCTCGGCATACATCATATAGATCATAGCCTGTGAGATGCGTCCGCTGTTGGCATCATCCCAGCGCATTGGGAGAACACCAGAGGCAGCTACCTCTTCGAGCTCGACGATGAGCAGGTCGTACACCTCGTCAGCAGTGAGCTGTGGAGCGGTGTAGGGAGCGGTGAGGTTCTCGAGATAGAAGGGGATGTTGCCGAAGTAGTGCCACAGCATGTTGTAGTAGAACACGCGGAGGCCACGGGCCTGCATCTCGTACAGCGACTTGTTGGCAGCCGTCATATCGGGCACTTCGTATTCGATGTACTTGAGCACGTCGTTGCAGCGCTTTACGCCACTGTAATCGACGGTCCAGAGCGAACTGAGGGTGTTGTTCTCGTTGGCCTGGTAGTTGGAGAGCATATGCCAGTTCTGCATATCGGCGAGGTTGGAACCACCTACCCAGAAGAGGTCGCCCATGATCTCGGCGTCGATGTTGAGCGCATTGTACTGGCCGAGTCCCCAGTCGGGCCAATGGATGGGGTCGTAGGCGGCGATGAGAGCCTCCTGGATATGCGCGTCGGAAGTATAATATTCTTCAAGGGGTTCGCCCGACGGATTCTCGACCTCAAGGAACGAGTCGCTGCAAGACGACATAGCGAAAGAGGCAGCGGCAATCAGTAAACCTATATATTGAGTTTTCATTGGAGTATTCATGTTAAATGGTTAGAATGCAATATTGAATCCGACAGTCCAAGTACGAGCCTGAGGATAGACACCGCGGTCGATGCCGAGGGAAGTGCCGCCCGAGGCGATTTCGGGATCGAAGCCCCAATACTTGGTCCAAGTGACGAGGTTCTCGACCATGCCGTAGATACGGAAGCGCTCGATGAATGCACGACGCGTGAGCTTGGCGGGCAGGGTGTAGCCGAGGCTCATGTTCTTGATGCGAAGGTAAGAGCCATCGCAGACATAGAGGTCAGATACCTGCCAGTTGGTCTCGTCCTGGAGAGAGAGACGTGGATACTTGTCGGACGTGCCTTCGCCAGTCCAGCGGTTGAGCATCCACTTGGGATAGTTGCCCGAGAAAACGTCGCTGCGGTAGGTAGCGTCGAAGACGTCGGAGCCCTGAACACCCTGGAGGAAGATGTTGAAGTCGAAGCCCTTCCAGTCGGCATTGGCATTGAAGCCGAAGGTCCAGTCGGGAGTACCGTTACCGATGTTGGTGCGGTCATCGGTAGTAATCTGACCATCGCCATTGACATCGACGAAGCGAACGTCGCCAGGAACAGCCTTGGGCTGGATGAGCTGGCCGTCAGCATTGGTATAGGCACGAACCTCGTCCATATTCTGGAAGACGCCATCGGTCTTGTAGCCATAGAAGAATGGGAATGGCTGACCGTTCTCGGCACGGGTGCCGCCACCGGCGATGCCCTGAATGCCGTCGAAGTTCAGGAAGCCTTCGGTATTACCGAGGTTCTTGAGGGTATTCTTGACGTAAGAGACATTGCCCTTGAGAGAGTAATGGAAGTCGCTGATGTGACCCTTCCAGCCAAGTTCGATTTCGACACCCTTGTTCTCCATGTCACCCACGTTGCCAAGAGGCTTGGTTTCGCCCACATAGCTTGGGATAGGCATAGCAAGGATCATGCCGTTGGTCTTCTTGATGAAGTAATCGACACTGAGGGTGAGTGCATCCTTCATGAAGCCGAGGTCGATACCAAGGTCGTGCTGCTCAGACTCCTCCCACTTGAGGTCGGGGTTGGCGATACGGTTGGCCTTTGAGCCGTTCTGCTTGGTGGCGATGCGACCGAAGAGGACGTTGTTGCCCATCGAGGTGAGGGTGGTGTAGGTGAAGTCACCGATGTTCTCGTAACCATTCTTACCCCAGCTGTAACGCAGCTTGCCGATGGTCACCCATTCGGGCATATTGAAGTAAGGTTCACGTACAAAGTTCCAACCAAGTGAGAACGATGGGAAGACACCGTACTTGTTGTTGGAGCCGAAGCGGCTCGAACCATCACGACGCAAGGTGAACTGGAACATGTAGCGCTCGTCGTAGTTGTAACTGCCACGTGCGAAGAGAGAAGAAAGGGTATGCTCGGTGTAAGGACCGCCCCATACGCTGTGTTCAACGGTAGCACCGGTGATGTTGCCATCGGCGTCCTTCGAGAATTCGACGTTGCCCGTTGCATAGTTGATTGATGGCTTGTTGATGTTGACGAGGTTCCAGCGGCTGCCTCCGATCTCGGCGCCCTTCGACTTGTAGGCCGACTGACCGAGGACGATGTTGAACGAGTGGCGACCAAGTTCCTTGTCGTAAGAGATGACGTTCTCGATCTGCCAGTGGTCGGACTTGGCTGAGAACTGAGTAGCAGAGGTATGGTCGGTGTTGTTGTTGCCCGAGAGGTAGTAGAGGCTCTTGACAGCGCCATCGTAGCCCCAGAACGAGAGGTCGGCGCTGTAGGAGAAGCTATACTTCAGGTTATCCCAAAGGCCGAGGGTGACGTTGAAGTGAGGCACAAACTTGTGGCTCCAGTTCTTAGTTGGAGTCTGCGCTACCATCATGGCGAGTGGGTTATTCATCTCCTGATAGGTGCCACCGTAATTTGGAATGCTGTAAAGATTACCGTTCTCGTCGGCGGGGAGATCGAATTCGGAGTAGTTGCTCCTCATCTTCTCGGCATAAGCACCCGATACGGTTGGGGTCAGGATAGGCGACATATAAAGAGCCGAACCAAGGACTGAACCAAACTCGGAGTTGGTGGAGATACCAGTGCTATGGGTACGCAGATACGAGAGGTTGACCGAAAGATCAAGTTTGTTGAGGAAGTTGCGCTCCTTGGTAGCATCGATGAGCGTGTAGTTGCTGTTGGAACGGAGGGTCAGACGATCGTAGTTGGACTGACCATAGTTACCGCCCACGATACCTTCCTGGCTGAAGTAGCCGAGGGAGACGTAGTAGTTCATCCTATCATTAGCACCGCTGACCGAAACATCGTGGTTGACGATGGGGGCATTGTCATTGAAGACAAGTGACTGCCAATCGGTGCCACCGTTCAACGGGATGGCGTTACCCATGGCATCGGTGAGGTTATAAGGATCGGCGTAAAGAGGATCCATACCGGCATTGACGTACTTCTCGTTCTGAAGGACGGCATACTCGGTGGCGTTGGTCACGTCGCGATGCTTCCAGGCTGTCTGCCAGCCCCAAGAAGCGTTGTAATTGATCTGAGCCTTGCCTTGCTTGCCCTTCTTGGTGGTGACGATGATAACGCCGTTGGCAGCACGCGCTCCGTAGATGGCACCCGAGGCAGCATCCTTGAGGACTTCGATACTCTCGATATCGTTGGGGTTGACGATGTCAAGACCACCTTCGAGCGGAATACCGTCGACGATGTAGAGAGGGTCGGAAGCATTGTAGGAACCGGTACCACGGACACGAACGCGGGACGACTCACCAGGCTGGCCAGAGTTGGCGGTGACGTTGACACCAGCTGCCAGACCCTTCAAGGCATTGTCGATACGAACAGGAGCCTTGCCCTCAAGGTCTTCGCTGCTGACCTTGGCGATGGCTGCGGTAACGACACTCTTCTTCTGCACACCGTAACCGACAACGACAACGTCCTCGAGGAGTTTCTTGTCCTCAACCAGGACGACGTTCATCTTCATACGAGCGGGAAGCTCCTGTGGAATGTAACCCACGAAACTGAATCCGATAGTAGCGCCGACGGGGACACCAGTGAGGGAGAAATTACCATCGATATCGGTAATAGCTCCGATAGTTGTACCCTTGACATAGGCATTAGCACCGATGACGGGCTCGCCCATCTCATCTACAACGACGCCATTCACCACCATAGTCTGGGCAAAGAGCCCCAATGGTGAGAAAAGGAGGATCGCAAGGAGCAATGTAATCCTTGACATCCATTTGTCTGAAGTTTTTCTCATGTTGATGATTTGTTTTAGTAAGTAATATATAATATGTGTTGAACAATGTTTTCAAGTAATGTAGTGCAAGCACAGGTATAGACACTTTGTCACTTTTGACGGTGCAAAGATAGGACAATTTTCAGTAAGTTGTACAATCAAGTAATGTGTATCGGTAAGTTTCATGATATGTGATTTATCTGTTTTTCAGGCACTTCGTGTTTTGCATCGGTAAGTTTTGATTGGGCCGTTAGGAATTGCTAAATCGGCCCAATTGGCGTACATATTCGGCAAAATGCTCTTTTGGGACAATTGCTTTGTTGCGCGTCTTCAGTCGATTGTTGTACACGGTCTGGGGCGAAACGTGCAGGAACTCGGCAATCTTGACACTATCGGTGATGCCCAGTCGGACCAGGGCATAGATGCGCAAATCGGTGTTGAGCAGCTCGCCCTTGCGGGGCTCGATGCGCTCCTCGGGCTGCAAAAGGTTGTTGAAGTCGGTGATGAAATCGGGATAGATGTGGAGGAAGATGGCATCGAAATTCTGATAGAACTCCTTCAACTCATCCTGTACGAGGTTGCTCTTCTCGGTCATCTGCAAAACCTCGTCATAGAGCTTCACCTTGGTCTTTCGGTTGATGTTCTTGCGGTATTCGTCCATCTTGCTGATGTAGTTGGAGCAAAGTGAGAAAACGTAGCCCACATACTCCTCCTTGACGTAATTGGATTCCTGCAATTCGCGGTTCACCTCGGCCTGTTGCTCCATGGCGGCCTTCAGCTTGCGGTTAGCTTCGGTGAGTTCGGCATTGGCATGCGTAAGGGCCGCACGATTTTCGCTCAGTTGCACATTGGTCTCCTCAAGCTGGCTTCGGCTCTGGCTGAGTTTGCGGCGCTGACGCCAACCATTGATAACAGCTATCAACAGCACGAAGAACAGAATAGCCAGAATCCACGTGATGGCCTGCTGGCGCTTCTGCTGCTCGGCCACACGTTCACGATAGCTGGCAAGGATGTCATCCATCACACGAGCGATGCTCACGGTGCGCACCAGGTTATTGTAGATACGCGAAGTGTCGAGGCACACATTAATATATGTATATGCGCGCGAAAGATCGATGGCGCTATGATCCTTCGAACCGAAGAAACCGTGGCCACGACGCGATTCGCTCAGAGAAATGTCGTAGAGGACCGAAGACAATTCCTCGAGAGAGGCAATATCCTGATTTGCTGCACGCAGGTCAGCGATGCCCGAACGCGCCATATACTGCAAATATAGATCCTCCTCTCCCATCTCCTGGTACATACGGGCCAAACAATAGGCCAACATTGCATCATGACGACTATCGAACTGCAAGGTATCAACCACAGGGGACAACGCAGCGATGGCTTCCTGTATGTTTCCCACACTATAAGCACGCCAGGACTGCCACCAGAGATAATTATCATCTGTCGGCTCCATGATCTGGTAAATCGAATCAGTATAGGTCCATGCCTGTTGCTGATACGACTCCTTCATAGGCTCAGACCATGAGTATTGTGCAAGGTGGGAATAAAGATACTCCTGCTGGGCATAGTAATCAAGTTTGAGATTGCGGTTCAAACTACCCAGCTTCAGTCCTTCCAAGGCATTGGTTGCTTCAAGAAGCTGACCGGTGGAGGCAAGGATGAACGAACGCTGGATCTGCCACTCTGCCATACCATCACGATCACCGCGTTGCCGTGCAATCTGCAGATTGGCATCGACCAGACTCATCGCCAATTCGCTGTCGAACGTGAAGCATTCGTCGTAGATACGACGGTTGAGCTGATAGAGTTCCTCCACATCGCCCAAGCCTCGCTGCATAATCTGCATCTGCTGCAGACGATGACGTTTCTGCTCGTTGATATGCTGACGCTGCTGAACAACCGAGTCCAGGCGCTGAAGCCAGCGTTCCGACTCGCTATTATACGCGTAACACTTCCCTCCCAAGAGAGAAGCGATGAGCAACGACATAAAAAATACAATCCTCTTGTGCCTCATTGGTGTGTGTTAGTATTCATTCGACGGTGCGAAGATACGAACATTTTTCGAGTCGACCAAATTTTTTGATTCATTTTTTGCAAAATTTGAAAAACACAAACATCAAAAAATGTTTTATGCACATCAAATGATGAATTCGAATTCTAATTTTTTGTTAAATTTGGCACTTTTCAGCCTTAAAATCGTTCCCAAAGGGAAAAAAATAATAAATTATTGTCTTTTTTTCGCCAATGAATTGCAAAAATCATTAAAAATCATCATATTTGCAGCGTGGAAACAAATTATCCATCCAACAGAAAAATGATTGAGCGATTTCTGAATCAAGTGGAGTTTTCGAGCTACGAAGACTTCATGCAGCATTTCAAGCTTATCGTTCCGGAGCATTTCAACTTCGGCTATGACGTCATCGACGCATATGCCGAGGAACAGCCAGAGAAGGAAGCCATCCTTTGGACCAACGACCACGGAGAGGTAAAGCACCTGAAATATGGCGAATACAAGAGGCTGTCGGACCAGGCAGCCAGTTATCTGCTGACCCTCGGCATCAAGCGAGGCGATCGAGTGATGCTTATCTTGAAGCGCCGTCTGGCCTGGTGGATCACAATGGTGGCGCTCCACAAGATTGGCGCCGTGGCCATCCCCGCTACCCACCTGCTTACCGACAAGGACATCATCTATCGCTGCCATGAAGCTGAAATCAAGGCTATCATCGCCGTAGGTGACTATGACGTACTGCGCAACGTCATCGGTGCTCGCGCCTTCTGTTCATCACTCGAACACTGCATCTCGATTGGGCCAAGAGTTCCCCGAGGATGGGACAACTTCTGGCAAGGCCTGTTCGATGCACCGGAATTCGTCAGTCAGAAGGGACAGAATCTTGCCACCGACAACTTCCTGATGTACTTCACCAGTGGCACTTCAGGTGAGCCCAAGATGGTGATGCACGACTACACATACCCGCTTGCACATATCATCACGGCCAAATACTGGCACAACGTACATGAAGGCAGCCTTCACCTCACCTTGGCCGACACCGGTTGGGGGAAAGCCGTGTGGGGCAAGTTATACGGGCAGATGATAGCAGGCGCCACCGTCTTCGTCTATGACTTTGAAGGACATTTCGAGCCAGCCGACCTATTAAAGATGATGCAGGACTACCACGTCACGTCGTTCTGCGCACCTCCTACCGTCTATCGCTTCCTGATACGTGAGGATCTCAGCAAATACGACCTCAAGGCACTGGAGTACTGCACCACAGCAGGCGAAGCTTTGAACCCCAACGTCTTCATGGAATGGAAAGAGAAGACGGGCATCATGATTTACGAAAGCTACGGACAGACCGAGACCACGCTGGTGCTGGGCACTTATCCCTACGTGAAGCCCGTGCCCGGATCGATGGGTGTGCCCAATCCGCTGTTTAAGGTCGATGTGCTTGACAACGATGGCAACCCTTGCAAACCGATGGAGCATGGCCAGTTGGTGATTCGCACCGACAACGGCAAGCCCTACGGACTTTTCAAGGAATACTATCGCAATCCTGCATTGACTGAGAAGGCATATTCGAACAACATCTACTACACAGGAGATGTGGTTTATTACGACGAAAACGGGTACTTCTGGTTCGTGTCACGCGCCGACGATGTCATCAAGAGTTCAGGATACCGTATCGGCCCCTTCGAAGTGGAGTCAGCACTGATGACCCACAAGGCAGTGGTCGAATGCGCCATCACTGGTGTGCCCGACGACATCAGAGGCATGGTAGTCAAGGCAACAATCGTGCTGGCACCCGATTACAAGCAGAAAGCGGGTCCGAAACTCGTGAAAGAACTGCAGGACCACGTGAAGCATGAAACGGCTCCCTACAAATACCCTCGTGTGATAGAATTCGTGAACGAATTGCCAAAGACCATCAGCGGAAAGATACGTCGCGTGGAGATACGAGAGAATGACAAGTCGCATGGTTGTCATTTTTGACTTGCAAAGTTAGCGATTTTTACATAAACATACGAATTTAGGTCAATTTTTTGACCTAAATTTTGTTTTTAAAAAGGGGTTTCGAAAAAATATTTGTATATTTGCACATCTTTACAATTCAAATACCAACTAATATCTATTCACCATCAATTAATAATCCGGCTAAAATTATGGCAAACGTTCCTTTCAAGTATGCGCCTATGTTCCAAATGGGCGAAGACAAGACTGAATATCGCCTGCTCACCAAGGAAGGCGTCACAGTCAGCACTTTCGAAGGCCATGAAATCGTCAAAGTTTCAAAAGAAGCCCTGACCCTGCTTGCTCAGCAGGCATTCCACGATGTGGAGTTTATGCTGCGTCGCGAACACAACCTGCAGGTTGCAAAGATCCTCAAGGATCCTGAGGCAACAGAAAATGACAAGTATGTGGCACTGCAGTTCCTTCGCAATGCCGAGACATCGGTCAAAGGCATCCTCCCCTTCTGCCAGGATACCGGCACCGCCATCATCCATGGTGAAAAAGGCCAGCAGGTCTGGACCGGCTTCGAGGATGAAGAGGCATTGAGCCTTGGCGTTTACAACACCTATACGGAGGACAATCTGCGTTATTCGCAGAATGCTCCACTGAATATGTACGACGAAGTCAACACTCGTTGCAACCTGCCTGCTCAGATCGATATCGAAGCAGTTGAGGGTGCTGAATATCGTTTCGTTATGGTAGCCAAGGGTGGCGGATCGGCCAACAAGACCTACTTCTACCCCATGACCAAGGCAACCATCCAGAACGAAGGCACGTTGCTGCCATTCCTCGTTGAAGAGATGAAGCACCTCGGCACCGCTGCCTGCCCACCCTATCACATCGCATTTGTAATTGGTGGCACTTCGGCCGAGAAGAACCTCCTCACCGTGAAGTTGGCTTCAATCAAATATTATGACAACCTGCCTACAACAGGTGACGAGACTGGCCGTGCCTTCCGCGACATCGACCTCGAGCAGAAACTGCTCAAGGAAGCATTCAAGATCGGCCTTGGCGCACAGTTTGGTGGCAAGTACCTGGCTCACGACATCCGCGTAATACGTCTGCCACGACATGGTGCAAGCTGCCCCATCGGCATGGGCGTAAGCTGCTCAGCCGACCGCAACATCAAGGCCAAGATCAACAAGGACGGCATCTGGCTCGAGAAGATGGATGACAATCCGTCAGAACTCATCCCCGAGGAATACCGCAATCCAGGCGAAGGCGGCAAGGGTATCGAAATCGACCTCGACAAAGGCATCGATGCTGTACGTGCTGAACTCACCAAGTACCCTGTTTCTACACGCGTGAACCTCAAGGGCACCATCATTGTAGCCCGCGACATTGCACATGCCAAACTGAAGGCTCGTCTCGATGCTGGCGAAGGTATCCCACAGTACTTCAAGGATCACCCGATTCTGTACGCTGGACCAGCCAAGACTCCTGCTGGATATCCTTGCGGCTCAATGGGCCCAACCACTGCCAACCGTATGGATCCATACGTTGATGAGTTCCAGGCCAATGGCGCTTCGCTCGTGATGATTGCCAAGGGCAACCGCACACAGCAGGTTACCGACGCGTGCAAGAAGCACGGAGGCTTCTATCTGGGCACCATCGGCGGCGTAGCTGCAGTACTCTCACAGAGCAGCATCAAGTCGATCGAATGCGTTGAATATCCAGAACTCGGTATGGAAGCAATCTGGAAGATCACCGTCGAAGACTTCCCAGCATTCATCCTCGTCGATGACAAGGGCAACGACTTCTTCAAGCAGCTGAAGCCCTGCTCAGGCTGCACTATCCTGTAAGACATAACCACAGATAATAGATTAGCCCCGCACCGATAATGGTGCGGGGCTAATTGTTTTCTATAGGGGCTGAATATCTAGAGGCTCTAGATAATCTGGTCGTTCTAGATATTTTAGACAATCCAGGAACTCTAGAAGAGCCAGGCTATTTCGTCATTAGTTTGAGCTGGGCGGACTTCATACCAGGGCAGGAAATCTTAACAGTGACAGGGCCAGCTGAGCGAGTAGAGCGCAGGATGCCGAGCATGAAGCCCGACTTGAGCGGTTTGCTATTGATATCGCTAGTAAAAAGCAGATCGGTGTAATGGTCAACATTGTCGAGACAATAGAGCGAAGCTGCACCACTCACCTCGAAGGTTACATTGCCTGTAGCATCGAAGACACGACGGCCCTTGCTATCGACTGCCCACACCTTTATATATTGAAGGTCCATACCGTCGGCCTTCCAAGCGTTCGGGGTCTCGGCCTCAGCACGAAGAGCAACAGCACGACCCGTAGTTTCAATCTGATGGCGTGAAACCTCCTTGCCCTGATTATAACCGATAGCCACGAGTTTGCCTTTGGCAAACGTAACATCGGGCCACTGGATGATGTGTTTCTTGGAGTTGGGCATACCCTTATCGTACTTGTCGAGGCCTTCGTTGCTCGTCCAAAGATTGTTCGGCTTACGGCCAAGGCTCTTCCCATTGAGCAGGAGTTCCACTTCCTCACAGTTGCTGAAAGTGTAGATAGTCTGCTTGGTGCCTACTTCCTTGTTCCAGTTCTCGTCGAGACGCAAACTACCAACCTGCACGTCGTTCCAGTTGACGCTCTCCCCTTCACCAGCGTTTACGGCGATGCGAACCAACGGTTCATCAGGCACGAAAGCACTCTTGATGAGATAGGCTGTCGGATAAGGATTGAGAGCAGTGTCGAAGAAGGAATAGTTCCAACCCTTTTTGGGCCACTTGTTCGACTCTCCCCAGTATTCGACCGCCCCCCAATAGGCAAGACCAACCATCTTCTCGCGATCCATATTGAAGAATCCCCAAAGGAACTGAGACGTCTGGCACTCACTCTGGAAGAGAATCATGTCGGGGTTATGCTTCAGGTACTCATTATAGCAGTTGCTCTGATAGTTGAACGACGAAACCTCGCTGATCTGTGCCAATTCGGGTGCGACACAATGCTCCATATCACTGCCGTCGGGCTCCCGGCGAAGGGCACCAGCGCGTGAGGGGAACATGGCGACCGTGGTCAGACGAGTATCGTCCCAACGCTTGAGGTATTCGCTAAAGATACGATAGGTCGTAACGCCCCAGTCGTTGGTATTGAAGCCCGACCAGTCGTTGCGTGTCTGTAGCTCGTTGCCCAGGCTCCACAGTATTACCGAAGGACAATTGCGATCACGTTTCACCCACTCGGGAATGAGTTTGTGCCAAACACTGGTGAAAGGCTGACGTCCACCCCAATAATCGTTGTCACTCCATTTGTCGATGAGTTCGTCGACAACAAGCAGACCCACCCTGTCGGCAATACGAGTAAACGATTCGCTATAGGGATTGTGGGAACAACGGATGCAGTTATAGCCAAAGGCCTTGGCTTGAAGCATCAGGCGTTCGATACCACGATCGAAGGATGCTACACCCAAGCCACCCATATCGTGATGGTTTGCCATACCCTGCAGGAACACCTTACGACCATTGAGCTTGAAGCCGAAATCCTTTGAGAACTCAATCTTGCGGACACCAAATGTCTCGACAACGCTATCAGCAGTGACTCCATCAGCAGTTACAATCACTTCGGCTGTATAAAGGTTTGGCGTATCGAGGTCCCACAGCTGGGGATTAGCCAAGGTCACGGGATCGAGTCTTACCTCGCTGCATTGCTGATGCGTGAACTGAGGCATCTGTCCCTTCGTTTCGGCAACCACATTTCCCTGTGGATCGCGAATGGTAGCATTGATGCTTGCATTATGCTTTTGCCAACCATCCACCTCGACCTGAAGTTGAACAATTGCAGATTCGGATGACACTTCGGGAGTGGTCACATAGACGCCATGCCGGGCAATATGTGTGGGATTCTTGACCTCAAGATAAACGTCGCGGAAAAGGCCACCACCCGTGTACCATCGGGAACCCTTCGAGGGACCTGTCGAAGCATAGACTGCCACGACATTCAAGGTATCGTAACGTAAATGACGGGTAATATCAGCCTCGAAGCCCACATATCCATATTCGGTCGAAGCCACCTTCTTACCATTCAGATAGACATCACCATAGAAGATAAGTCCTCCGAAATCAAGACTCACCTTGCGGTTTTTCCAAACCTCTTCGGCCTTGAATGTCTTTCGATACCAGCCTTCGCACATCGGCTTGAAGCCACGCGCTCCACCGGCACTTTCGTCCCAAGGCTGTTCGAACTGGAAATCATGAGGCAGATCGATAGTCCGCCAATTGGCATCGTCGAATGTAGGACTCTCGGCACCAGGCTGTGCTCCCAACTGGAACTTCCAGTCGAAATTGAACAGTTGGTGCTGATAGGCGGCAAAATTCGAAACAGGGATGTTATCAACAGACTTACGCTCCGCTCTATCGATATACTGAGCAGTGGCAGCCATCGATATGACTGCCAGAATAATGGCAAGGAGGTGTTTCTTCATAGAATAAGTTGAGGGAAAATAGTGTTTATAATATAATTATTTCTTCTGGTCGGCACGAATGAAATCGAGCAAGCGCTGGACTGCTTCTTCAGCAGGGATACCTTTCTGCACACATTGCTTACCCTTGTAGAGAGAAACCGAACCGGGGCCTGCACCCACATAGCCATAGTCGGCATCAGCCATCTCACCAGGACCGTTTACGATGCATCCCATAACACCAATCTTGAGACCTTTCAGTTCCTTGGTAGCCTCCTTGATTTGAGCAAGAGTGGTCTTGAGGTCGAAAAGAGTGCGACCGCAGGAAGGACAGGCTATATATTCCGTCTTGGTAAAACGTGCACGAGAAGCCTGCAGAATGTTGAATGCCAGTTCTACGCGCTTCTCAAGCGGGAAGTCCACATGATTGATGATGATGCCATCGACCAACTGGTCAATCAACATAACGCCAAAGTCGGCAGCAGCGCATAGTTGAACATCCTCCCAGTTTTTGCAGAACGAATAATCGCGACTGATGATGACCGGATTCTTGCAGTTCATCTTACGAATGCCGAAGATGAATGCTCGCCATGCACCAATAGGATTATGGTTATTGGCACGAGCAATCACCGGAATGTCGGGATGATCCAACAGATATTCGATGATAGAGTCATCGGTATTCAGTTCCTCAAGACTGTAATTAAGGATTCCCGCGATGCAGACATCGGCTCCATACTTAGTGCCACCACATACACATACCGGCTGGCCATCGCCCAGTACGCCTACTCGGGCAGTCTTGAATCGTTGTGGTTCGATGGGATTATATAGTTCTTTGTCGACATATGGGCCTTCGAGATGCTTATGCTGTGTACGCTCCTCGAAATAATGGACCAACTTACGGGCTACAGGAATTTCGGCTTCGGGATCCTCGGAAAGAGAAACACGGATTGTATCGCCGATACCATCAGCAAGGAGTGCACCTATACCTACCGCCGACTTGATGCGTCCATCATCGGCATCGCCGGCTTCTGTCACACCAAGATGCAGCGGGAAGTGCATGCCCTCTTTATCCATTTCCTGTACGAGCAAACGCACAGTGCGAACCATAACCGACGTGTTGGATGCCTTGATGCTGATAACCACATCGGTGAAATCCTGTTCGACACAGATACGCAAGAATTCCATACACGACTCGACCATTCCGGCAGGAGTGTCTCCATAACGCGACATAATGCGATCGCTAAGCGAACCATGGTTAACGCCTAAACGAATGGCCGTATGATGAGCCTTGCAGATATTCAGGAACGGAATGAAACGATTGCGAATCTTCTCGATTTCAAGTGCATATTCCTCGTCGGTATATTCGAGTTTCACAAAAGTACGACCCGGATCGACATAGTTGCCAGGATTGATTCGAACCTTCTCGACAATCTCAGCAGCAACATCGGCAACTGCAGCATTGAAGTGGATATCTGCGACAAGCGGCACTTTGTAACCATCGCGATGAATGCCTGCTTCAATCTCCTTGAGGGCAAGGGCTTCTTTCTTTCCCTGTGCCGTCAGACGAACGATGTCTGCACCAGCATCTACGATGCGTTCGATTTGGGCCACTGATGCCTCGACATCGTTGGTGTTCGTGTTGGTCATCGACTGCACCCTGATTGGGTTATCGCCGCCAATGACTACATTACCCACGCGACATTCGGAGGATTTCCTTCTATTATAGTTGTACATATCAGTTACACTTATAATCATACTTAATTTCCGCAAGTTCCTTGTTGGCTTTGACAATCTTCTGAGCCAGATTCTTCTTGTACTCAACGAACTTTTCAGCCAATTCGGGGTCTCCTACCGAAAGAATCTGTACGGCAAGGATTGCTGCATTCATTGCACCATTGAGAGCCACCGTTGCTACAGGAATTCCTGGAGGCATCTGAATCATGGCGAGCATGGCGTCGAGACCTTCGAGGCTACCAGTGAGAGGCACACCAATGACGGGAACGGGTGTCGAGGCTGCAACCACACCAGCAAGATGAGCTGCCATACCTGCTCCAGCAATAATCACCTTGATGCCGCGTGAGGCAGCACCTGTAGCAAATGCTTCCACTTCCTTGGGAGTGCGATGAGCCGAAAGAGCATGCATCTCGAAAGGAACCTGAAACTCGTTGAGAAGATCGGCAGCCTTCTTCATGACCGGAAGGTCACTAGTACTGCCCATAATAATTGAAACTATTGGGGTCATATCGGTAAAATTTACAAAACAGATTATCAGTTTTAAGAGATCCAGTATTTCTAGAAAATCTAGATTGTCTAGATTATTTAAAGTACCAAAAGGTCAGCCAGCATCATAGAACAGATGCCAAGCAAGGTGCCGGCACCCACCTGTCCTAAAGTATGGCGACCCAAATAGACACGGGTGCTGCAGACCATACCCACGACAATGATGGAGGCGAGAGGAAGCCACAACGGCATCGTCTCGGGGAAAAAGAAGAAGAGCATCAGGAAAAAGGTGGCTCCTGCGGCATTGGCAGAAGCATGTGCCGAAATTTTCCATTTCCAACTCACAATCCATGCCACAAACGTCAGAATGACTGAGCCATAATAAGGCATCAGCACCCAATCGGGCAAGAATCCCGTGCGGGTGAGAACAATGGCATTGACCAGATAGCAGACAAAGTTGGTAAAGAATGGCACCATACGGTCACGACGGTCGCGCAGCGCCCAATGGCCAATGATATTGGTGACATGCAGTAGAGTTATCACCAAGACCGGCATAACCAATGTATAGAGAAAAACCATACCTACGAACCATGCCTGCACTTGGAAAGGCAAAGCCCTCATAGCGGTGAAGATACAAATGACCAAGGCAGTATAGGTGAGCACCAGCAAGGGATGGAAAATGTTGCTGATGGACTGTATCAGACCTTGATAGGGTTTGCGAGGAGCAGCAATCTGCGCCTCTTGTTCTTTGCGAATTTGTTCCTGTTGGGTCATATCTTTTGTTTATGCTTCTTTTCTTAAACGGGCCACCGGGTAGCCAAGCGACTCGCGATACTTGACAACCGTGCGACGAGCAATCTTGTTGCCCTGCTTGCTGAGTTCTTCAGCCAAAGCCTCATCGGTCATCGGATGATGTTTGTCTTCGTTGTCGATGATATTCTTCAATGCCTGGATGATGGCCGACTGATTGCTATCGGCCACCGCATTGGTAAACAAATCCTTGACCAGTACGATTCCAAACTCAGTATCTACATATTTGCTATTGGACACACGGCTTATCGTCGAGATGTCGTAATGGCAGCGATCGGCCACATCCTGCAATGTCATAGGCTTGAGCGTCTCAACAAGACCTGTAAGGAAATAGGCGCGCTGCATACTGACGATGGTCTGCATCACATCCATTAGGGTATTGCGACGCTGCTCAAGGGCTTCGATGAAGGTACGTGCATTCTGGATGTTTTCACGGAGGAAACGCACGCCCTCGCGAGCGGCCTTGTCTTCATTATTCTCCTGCAGTTCGCCATAGAGTTTCTCATAATCTTCGCTGATGCGGACCTGAGGGACATGCCCATCATTCAATGTCACGATAAGTTGTCCATCCTCGTTACGAACGATGAAGTCGGGTCTTATCTGCTGTGCCTTCACGTCATCGGTCTTGGCTGTAGATGGCTGCATTCCTCCCGGTTTGGGGTTGAGATGGCGAATGACATGAAGTGCATCAACCAATTCCGTGTGAGTTGGAATATTCAAATCCTGTTCAATCCTGTCATATCGTTTGTTCGAAAGGTCATCGAATTTCTGACTGACAATTTCGTAAGCGAGACGATTGGCAGGAGTTGCCTTACGCTCCTCCAACTGAAGAAGCATACATTCACGCAAATCCCTTGCACCAATACCACTGGGATCAAGCTCCTGCTGGACAATCTCGACCAATACTGCCTCAAGGTCTTCGACCGTGGTTTCGTAATGCTGGGTCATCTCAAGGTCTTCGACCAGTTCGACGAGCGGACGACGCAAATATCCACTCTCATCCAAACAATCGATGATATAACTGGCAAGATAACGTTCCTCGAGCGTGATGTCGAGCACTTCGATCTGTTTCTTCAAATCGTCGCGGAAAGTATCCGCATTGGTCGCATTGTCGATTGGATTAAAATCCTCATCATCGGCACTCTGATTGCTCGAAGTATCCACAGGTTCATCATCATCGTTGTCGAAAGCGACAACATCACCTCTCTCTGAGTCAGAAATGGACGTATCGCCCTCGTCAGCCGATGCAGAAGAATCAAGATTGGTTGTTTTCTCGTCTTCTTCGGCCTCAAATTCCCCTCCTTCATCTCGTTCAGGGCCATTGTATAAGGCGTCAGGTTGGTCGACTGTCTCCAATGCAACATTTTCCTGAAGTTTCTCATTGATGAGTTGTTCGAGGTCGTCGCTCGAAGCCTGTACCAATGACGAAGTAATATATACAATTGGTTTATGCTTCTGCTTCTGTTTCTGTTCTATTCCTGATACTTGTGCCATAAGAAATTGAAAATAAGATTATGGTTCGAGTTGTGCCACGCCTAAAAGACGGTCATAGCGTGCTCCTGGTGCACGATAATAGACATAAATGTCATATTGATTACGTGCTTCATAATAGTTGCCCTCACACACCGACAAGGTTGCATGAGGATTGGTTCCGCCTGTGAAATCGGGCACCCATTCGTGCCCACAAAGGAACTGATAGTTATAATGCCCCTGCTTCAAGAGAGCACGACCAACGAAGCATTGGTGTTCGGGGTCATAGTCCATACGCCATTCATCGGTAAGCTCTCCATAGGTGAAATCTCCCGTCAGATAGATGTTGTCTCTGCCCTTTGGCGGCATCGCTCCTGCCAGACTAAATTCTGCCCAGAAGTATTCGCACTCGGTGACCTCATCGTCCACATTATTCAATGCGTGTACCAGATAGCGACCATGCTGGTCCTGGTCATAACGATAGAAACTGCCGCTTCGAGCCTGCTGCGTAACAAGTTCGGCATGATAGTATGGTTCTTGATAGCGCAAGCGCTCGACACCAAACGTTGCATAATGCCGATCGATGAACTCAAATCGACGGAACGTGTTACCTGCCTCAAAAATAAGGTCACGGTCGTGCTCGTACCATGCCTTGCTGGCCTCCATACGCGAGGGACGAAGGATATCTCGTCGTGTGTCGGGTCGATGATTCTGGGTCACCACAAGTCGAAGATCGGTGGACGGACTGAGGAAAGGCAGTTTGCTCTGGCTCCAAGTGCACTGAAGCGTCAACTGCTGATGTTCCTGACGGAAGTCGATGTCGGTGTTACCACTCACTTCTCCATTCACAAAGGCCATCTGTTCGGTCACACTGAAGCAAGCTATGGCAACCTGTTCATCGGGATCACTTTCCAAATGAAAAATCACCGCATAGTTGCCGCTGACGAGCAACCGTACATCCTCGTTGGGGAAAGCAACGGAATAATGCCAATAGTTGATAAAGGTGTTGAATGAAGGAGAAACCTCGGTGACCCGTGTCGGCTGGAAGCCATCGACATAATCGAGTTCCGAAAGGTCATCCTGTTCCCATTGGGCGTCGCAATGAATTATCTGATATTGGAGGAAAAGTTCCTCATCCGAGAGGATATCAAACGAGATCTCGAGACTCGAGTTCTCGGTGTTGTCAATAACGGGAAGTTTGCGAAAATCACCATCGGTGATGACCTGCAACGTCTTTACATCGTCAGAAAGGGGGTGAGTATAGTATGCAGATGCTTGCAATGACATCGTAGCCATTGCAAGCAATCCTGTAGATATGTATACTAAAAACTTTTTCACATTACACCTTTCTCACGTAGCCTGGTCTGCCAACGCCAAGCATTGGCAAGGGTCTCCTTGAGAGGCACCTGTGCCTTCCAGCCAAGCACGGTATTGGCGCGACCCGGATTGCCCCAGATCTTCTCGATATCGCCTTCGCGACGCCCCTTGATGACATACGGAACATTGACGCCTGTAGCCTCCATAAAGGTATTGACGAGTTCGAGCACCGAAACGCCATTGCCTGTGCCGAGGTTATAATACTCAATCTTATCCTCCGACTTACCCTGAACCATACGGTCAAGTGCACAAACGTGTGCCTTGGCAAGGTCGGTAACATCGATATAGTCACGGATACAAGAGCCGTCGGGAGTGTTGTAGTCGTTGCCAAAGACATTGAGTTCCTTGCGAATGCCCATAGCAGTCTGGCAAACGTAGGGAAGCAGGTTCTGAGGAACGCCACGTGGCAGCTCGCCGATTTCAGCTGAAGGATGAGCACCGATAGGATTGAAATAGCGAAGGATGATGGCATTGAAGCCTACTCCGGTATGGAGATAGTCCTTGATGATTTCCTCAGCAATCTGCTTGGTGTTGCCATAGGGCGAAGTAGCAGGCTTGATGGGAGCATTCTCGTCGACTGGGCTTTGGTCAGGCTCGCCATAGACTGTGCAGGAACTTGAGAAGACGAATCCCTTGAGATGGAAGTCTTCAGCAGCCTCCATCATATTCATCAATGAAGAAAGATTGTTACGATAATAGAGCAAAGGTTTCTGAACCGACTCTCCTACTGCCTTCGAAGCTGCAAAATGAATGACACCGGCAATAGGTCCCTCTTTTTGGAAAGCCTGATAGACGTCACCCTTATTGGTGCAATCAATCTGATAGAACGCAGGTCGTTTGCCAGTGATGCGCTCGATACCATCTACCACCGAAGCCTCCGAATTGGAGAGGTTGTCAAATATCACGACGTCATAGCCTGCATTCTGAAGCTCGACGCAAGTATGGCTGCCAATGAAGCCGCAGCCACCAGTAAGCACAATTTTATTAGCCATGTTATAATTATTATAAGGTGTTTCAATGCTGCAAAGATAGG
>JAEEGI010010810.1_pt1 | contig 19788 bp, 20 predicted proteins | sample 8958751 | NCBI WGS metagenome assembly JAEEGI01 (sample SAMN16246545, study PRJNA631951) | gut metagenome | biome: gut microbiome; feature: rumen; material: KS-attached | host: Bos | place: Iran: Karaj | collected 2018-10 | reverse complement strand
GAAAGAAATGATCCCGAACCAGACTGCCAGGGAGAGCGGTGGCACGAATAAGACTCTAAGCAGGTCTGCTATGAATGATTTCGTGATCTTGAACTGATGTTTCTGATGATAGCGTTTCAAGCTGCCATCTTGCTGGTACAGATAGATCCAGGGACGGTCATGCAGCTCGACGATCCCGAATTTCAGCAGATAGATCGGTACGACCGGTACGAAGATGCAGAACCAGACTGCCGAACCGCCCAGTTCCAGCCGCTGGAAGTCGAAGCCATTCACAAACAAAGCCAGGATCACCGGAAGAAACAGCACGATGAAACATAACAGAATGATTTTCAAGACTCTGGCGGGTGTCGTGAATTTCAAGACGACAGGTTTCCATTCATCTTCGATCTTTTCGAAAAAGACCGGTCCGACGATGCGGCGTTCTGTCTTGCGATCGTTGGAAGTAAAGATCTTTCTGCCGGAAGATACAGAAAAACGGTTCTTCGTCGTATCGCTGTAAAGACACAGTGTGACGATGATAAATAACATTGCCAGGATCTCGCTGATATAGAGACTGGAGAAAAGATTTTTGCTGAAAAGATACAGAGCAGCGAAAATGATCCCTGAAAAGACCAAGGTAGCCAGGATGGCTTTGAACCACCAGGGCAGGAAATAGTAACGGGAATCTTTCAAAGCCCGTACGCTGACTGTTCCGGTCTGGCCATTGACGGCAGCCATCAGCTCGCCATCTGTGAAATAGCAGACAGGCAAAAGCACCGGCAGACGTATCGCTCCATTCAGATCGGCTGCAATATTGATTTTATCGGTTTCCAGTACTTTCGATATCGATGCGGCATATCTGTCGGATGATTCGGTTTTTGTGCGATCTTCCAGTTCTTTATCGCTGATGTCGGCGATCTTGACCCGTTGTCCGGCAATGTAGCCGAAATCGAAAGCCTCATTTTTGTTACAGTTTTATCTCGTTTTTTCCCACATTTGTGGACTTCTCTGTGGAAAAGTACTCAGAATTCATTCAGTTCCTTCTCGGTCGCCAAAATCCTTACCGGGATCCTTCTCTCTCCGCAGACAAAGAGCCCTTCCGCCCTGTTGTACGACATGATCTGATACATCTCGTTCTCGTTCATTGTCATTAGCTTGGATACGTCGATCGCCGGATCCTTGTCCAGGTGAAGGATCAGCTTGTATGCGGAGTTGTTGAAGATGGCCTTGCCATGAGTCAGGATCCTCTCATCCGCGAAGTCACGAGGTTCCTGGGTCGCCAGCCTGACACAGGTGTTGTACTTCCTTGCCCTTCTGACAAACTGCGCAGTCAAGGATGCTATAGCTCCATCTAGGATATTGACATGCGCCTCGTCCAGGATGAACGACGACCATTCATCATTGTCGATGCACAGTGACCAGGCATAGTTGTACATGATGTGGTTCAGTGCTGTTCTTAACTGCTCGGATACGTTCTGCAGCTGCTTGGTACCGAATGCCACCACCTTTCTGGAATCCGATGATTCAAATTTTAGGGAAGTATGGCCATCCAGATAGATCCCCCATCTGTATCATGTCGTCGCAGTACTTTTATGTTGATCGCTGATGCATAGGCGCATGCAACCGCTCTTTGTTGCAGACTTGCAGCTGATTAAGTTGACCATGTTTATTAACCAAAAGAATCTGCCTGGTTGTTTCTCAAAGAACAAGTAAGCAAATTCTCTTCTCTTTTCATATTTCTAAGATTTTTCTGAAATCTAGGACAGGGTTTCGAGTCCCCCCGACTATAAATCAACTCAAACACATTTTGTAGAAACATGAAAAAAGCCTGTTTTTATCGTATAAAACAGGCTTTTTGCATTTCCTTGGTGGAGCTGGAGGGACTCGAACCCTCGTCCTGGAATAATCCCACATTCAAACGTCTACAGTTTAGTTTAACTTTGAATAAGACAATGCCCACGGCTTAAACGACCAGACATTGAATTCGTCTTTTCGGTCTTCGGATGGCAAGAGAAAGAACGAAACTTGCTTCACCTAGTTCATGTATACGACTGACTGTTATGAACCTGGCAGCCAGAAGTGCTTAAAGCCTACGTCGGCTATTTGATTAAGCGAATGCTAAATTAGTGTTAGCGTTTAATTTAAGTTCGATGATTAGGTCATCACTCCACTGCAGTATGAATCAAACTAGACCAGTCGAAACCATATTCAACCCCAGGAATTAAATCATAAACTTTTTTCCCTGATAAGTCAAATCAGGTTTTATGACTTTTTGAACAGTTTCTTAACCAGAAGCACCGCCAGAACGACGACTGCCAATACCAATACGACCGGAAGCAAAGAGATCGATTCATGGATAGGATCCGGTGCGACATCGGCTAAATAAGCAGCCGGTAAATCAAAGAAACGAACGATCATTTTCAATAAAACAGCTGACATAAAAGACCTCCTATAAACGAAACCAGATTCAGTATCAGTGACAAGAACAGCGGACTTTTTCTGTCCGGAAGATAGTTCCGGAAATACAGGTATTCTACATAGACCACCAGCATCTCCAGTACCAGCAAAACAGACAGGTATATGATCCCTCTACCTAAATTGTACATCAAAAAGACACAGATAAGAACTAAGGCGGGATTCGTGATCACATTGACCAGGAAGACCAGCAAGAGTTCTTTCCTTCTGAGGCCAAGCAAAAAAGCCGCACTCAGTTCAAACAGCAGCGTCAGGACCAGGGGTTTTATAAAGATCTGCAGTTCATTCCACATTAGAGATCCTCCCGAAACAAAGCAGCAGGATCATCGATACCAGCGATGCGATCGTACCCAACGGAAAAGCGAGGACCTGATAAATATATCCGTACAATACAGGCAGATAGCCGATGAACAAAGCGAAAGTCAGCATACCGAAAGCCAGACCGGGAGCGGTCTTCATCTGTTTTGCCAGCAGATAAAGCGTGATCGGCATCGTCATATTGAAAAGGAACAAGGCCAGCAGACCCATGATCAGATGGTCCGCAAAGGCGTAAGAGACAGCTGCCAGGGCAAGAGAGATGACGACCGTTTTCTCGATCCCGAACCTCGCTCCCAGGAAACCGCCGGCCGTCTTTCCGCAAGCCAGGGCGATGACGGAAATGATGATATGCAGATCTGTGTTTTTCCAGGGAAATACGATCGCCATGCCACACAAAGAACGCAGAACGACGACAACGAAACAGATCAGGACCTTCATCCATATCCCCTCAGGAAGGAAGACTTCCGCATCAGCCCTGTCCTCCTTGCGCATAAGATAGAGACTGATCCCCAGCATCAGAAGGATGAGCTCAACGATGACCAGTATCGCAGTGTAATATCGCGTTTCGTGATACAGAGAACCCAGGATCAGGCCTAAAGCACCAGGTGCCACAAAGACGCCAAGACCTCTTCCTTCCAGATGATCCCTGTCATCTTCATTGATCGTCAGGATACCCCCTCCCGTATGAAACAAGGCATTGCCAAGGCCCGTGACCAGCGGTGAGATAAAGGCGCCGGTGCAAGTCAGAAGGATGCCCAGAACGGTGCAGCATGCCGCCGGCATGTATCTCTCCTTCTTTCTGCTGATCAGCGCATCTGTCACGATCCCGATCGGCAGCTGCAGGGCAAAAGCGCAGAAGTTGTAAAGAAGAAAGACCTGAGGACGGTCATAGAAGCTGTGATATAAAGAAAAGGCACATACAAAATCGATGCCCATATGTGCCAGAGATAAAACAGCGATCAGTCTGTAAGCGCCAGACTTCATTTCGTCATTGTGATCTTCCATTCAGATCCGACCCCGATCCCATAAGCCTTGGAAAAAGAACCCTGATTGATGGCGACCGCCATATCATAAGCGGAATTCATATAGATCAGCGGCTCATTGATCGCCACATCGGCGAACGACTTGCCGTAATTGATGCGATTGGAATAGACCTTGATATCCTTATGGAAGATCTCGACCAGGATATCATCACCGATATTGAAACCGCAGGCTTTGAAATCCTCATAAGGTATGGACGTCCACAAGGAACCGAAACGCACATCCAGGATATCGACCTGCCCCAGGACACCGTTTTCGATCCTGCGGCAACCGAAAAGCTCCAGTCTGACGATATCTTCCTTATTCATCTCAGGACCGATCTGATCGAAACGGATCGCCTCCGAAGCCAGTCTGGCACCGGTATAGGCATAGATATCCCTGCCATGGAAGGTATAGGACAGTTCCGAATTCTTCAGGCGGTTCTTCTGTTCCTCGATCTGGCGGACCTCCTCTATTCCGACGAACCTGTCGATGTGGGTCAGGGTCCCGTTGTCCGGTGTCACGATGTACTGCTGACTCTGCGTCCTGGCCACGATCGACTTGCGATCGGAACCGACGCCCGGATCGACGACGGAAACAAAGACCGTCCCCTCCGGCCAGTAGTTGATCGCCTGATAGAGGCGGTAGGATGCATCAAAGATATTGTAAGGCGGGATGTTGTGCGTCAGATGACGGATGTTGAGATCGCGGTCCACACAGAAGGAGACCCCCTCCATCGCCGAGATCGCACCATCGTCCAGACCGAAGTCTGTCTGAAAGACCAGAAGCTTATTCATGTGAGAACACCACCCTGTAATCCTGGCCATAGCTCAGATGATAGTCTTCGCAGAGATTTCCGACGACCTCTGCCAGACCCATCTTGTTGATCTCGTTGTTGTAGATCATCACACTGTGATCTTCCGCCTTGCCGAAGGAATCGAAATACGGAATGAATCTGTCAAAAACGAGGGCATCCTTGTGATAGATCCTGGTATGGACGATATCGCCCATCCCAAAACCGGCCTTGAGAAAATCGCTCAGCAGGATATTGGTCCACAGATTGCCGAAATTCGGATCATTGATCTCGAACATGCCCTCAATATGATCCTCATAGACCTTTGCCTCATGGATCTCGTGGCGCTTGATCTCATCTGTCGGATAGAGCGGACCGACTTCCTCGTAAGAAATGATCCCCGCTGCCAGTCTGGCGGCACAGTATCCGAAAAGATCCCTTCCATGGAAGATCGAAACAGCGCCATTGTCTTCCCGATGCAGACGATTGATGGACTCATCGATCTGCCTGACTTCCTCGATGCCAAAGTATCTGTCCACATGGGTCAGAGACCCGTTGTCCGGTGTCACGATATAATAGCCGTTCTTCGTCTTTGCGACACAGGCCCTTCGTGAAGTGCCGACACCCGGATCGACGACTGAAACAAAGATCGTCCCCTTTGGCCAGAAATCGATGTACTGATAAAGACGGTAGGAAGCTGACCACGTGTCATACTGCGGGATCTCATGGGTGGCCGTGATGATCTCGATGTTCTGATCCACCGACTTGACCACGCCATACATCGCTGCGACAGCGCCTTCCTTATATGTAAAATCTGTCTGGAAAACCAACATTTTCAACATCTCATCACCCCTTCAGATAAACGGATTATACAGGTTGTTCCCTCCCTGATTCGTGATGATCAGGCCCACCACGAAGATCAGGATACACAAAGCGATCACACCGTAATCGGCGATCGTCATCTTCTTTTTCATGAACCAGGTACGCTTCTTATGCTTTCCGAAGCTTCTCAGCTGCATCGAATTCGAGATATCATCGATCCTGTTCAGGCTCGTCAGGACCAGCGGAAAGAGGATCTTTGCCGAATTCTTCAGCCTCTCAAAGAACTTCACATCCTTGCCCAAGGCAACGCCTCTGGCCTCCTGGGACTGTGCGATCTCATGATAGTCCTGCTGGATATCCGGAATGTAACGGAGCGCCAGTGAAACGGAATAGGACACGCGATACGGGACCCCGATCTGCGACAGGGACGAAGCGAATTCACTAGGATTCGTCGTTGAAATGAAAAGGATCGCGATCGGGAAACCGATGACATATTTCAAAGAAACATTGAACTGATAGAAAAGCTGCTCCAATGTCATATCGTATTTTCCGGCGATATGAAACAGGATGGTCCTGGAACCATAGAGCGTCGGACCGTATTCCGGATTGAAAAGGAAAAGCAATATCGCATTCATCACCAGAAAGACGATCAGGAACGTCGACATCAGTCTGATCTCAGACAGCCTGATCCTGCTCAAAGCGAAGCCCAGGAAGGACATCGCCAGCAGGAACAGCAGGACCCTGGTATCAAAAGACAGACCGCAGAGGAAAGAGAAACTCAGGAATATGATCAGCTTCGTCGTCCCGGAAAGGTCATGGATGAAACTCTTCTTGGGGATATAGTTCAGTACCTTAATGGCCATGGCTTCTCTCCTTTCGATCCTGTTCGATGAAACAGTCGACAAAATCCACCGGATCATCGATGCCCGCTTCCGTTGCGATCCTGAACAGGGAAGTCTCCTTCAAAGCTGCTCTTTCGACCAGCTCGCGATCGCAAAGGACGGCTGAACCGGACTCATCGGCGATCACTCTTCCATCCGTGAAAACGATGGAACGATCCGTGTATTCCAGCATCAGATGCATATCATGGGTGATCATGATGATGGTGATGCCCTTGCTGTTGAGCTCCTTCAGGAATTCCATGATCTCCGTGTAGTGACGCAGATCCTGACCGGCCGTCGGCTCATCCAGCATGATGATCTCAGGACCCATGACCAGGATCGAAGCGATCGTGACTCTCTTCTTCTGCCCGAAACTCAAAGCCGAGATCGGCCAGTTGCGGAATTCATAGAGTCCGCAGATCTTCAGAGTCTCATAGACTCTCTCCTGTATCTGTTCCTTGCTCAAGCCGCTGTTCTGGATGCCCATGGCGACCTCATCAAAGATCATCGCCTGCGAGATCATCTGATTCGGATTCTGCATGACATAACCGATATGGGACGCCCGGCTGCGGATCGAATCATCCGTGATATCCTTCCCATCAAAAAGGATCTTTCCCCGGGAATTCTTCTCAAAACCGCAGACCACCTTGCACAGCGTCGACTTGCCGGCACCGTTCTTCCCCACGATCGCCAGCATCTCTCCTTCCCTGATCCTGAACGAGATATCAAAAAGGATCTGTTCATTCTCCACGTAAGAGAAATCGACATGCCCGACTTCCAATATATATCTGTTCTCATTGACCCTGACCGGCTTGTCCTGCTTCGCATACCAGTCTCTGATCAGTTTCTTATCCTCTTCTTTCAGTTCCAGCTCTTTGATGTTATCGATCCCCTTGACCTTCTTCACATCGATGCCCGCATACTTCAGCTGCGTCAGATAGAGCGGTTCCCTGATGCCGTATTCATTCAGAAGATCGCTGCACAGCAGTTCTTCCGGCCTGCTGTCGGAAACGATCATGCCATCATTCATCAAAATGATGCGGTCGACCTTCTCCCAAAGGACATCCTCGATCCTGTGCTCGATGATGATGACGGTCGTATCCGTCTGCTTCTTGATGACATCGATCAGTTCGATCGCACTTTTGCCGGTCGCCGGATCCAGGTTTGCCAGAGGCTCGTCAAAAAGCAGGATCTTCACATCGTCGACAATGACGCCCGCCATGGAGACGCGCTGCTTCTGACCGCCCGAAAGATCATAAGGCGCGTTCTGCAGACGACTCTCGATGCTGACTTTCTTCGCAGCCTCCAGGATCTGCCTGTTCATCTCCTCCTGCGGCACGCAATCGTTCTCCAGAGCGAAAGCGATATCCTCCGCGACCGTCAGACCGACGAACTGGCCATCCGGATCCTGCAGGACTGTGCCGACTCTGGTCGAAAGTTCAAAGATCGAAGAATCTCTCGTCCTGATCCCATCGACTGTCAGTTCCCCTTCCATCTTTCCGTTCAATGAAAAAGGGATCAGTCCGTTGATGCAGTTGCCCAGGGTGGACTTTCCCGAACCGGAAGCACCGCAGATCAGGATCTTCTCGCCTGGGTAGATATCCAGATCGATGTGCTTCAGAGTGGGCTGCTTCTGCGCATTGTATTGAAATGAAAAATCTTTAAACGAAATGATCGGTTCCATACTATAAATTATACAATACGATACTTCAGCCGTATCCATGTAAAAACAGAATACGATTTCAGGAGATTTTCACACATTTTCACAAGTACTTCACAATCGCCTGTTATCATATCATTGTAAAATAATTTTTTCATTTAATTCTCCTGGGATACAGATCCCGAATACCTTGATTTAGAAATAAGAAGTATCAGCCGGTACTTCTTTTTCTATGTCTCAGAACAGGATCATGACCATAAAGAAAGCCAGAGTAAGGAAAGGACCGAAAGCGATCATCCTTTTCTTTCTTAACAACATGTACACAGAACCGAGAAGCGAAGCGCAAAACAGGATCATCAGCCCCCGATAGGTCCCGCTGTACAGTCCCAGCATGAACAGCAGCTTGACATCGCCCATGCCCATCCCCTCTTCTTTACAGACTCCGTAAAACAGAAGATAGAGGATATAGACCAGCAGGCTCAGAAAGAGCGCGGCGAAACAGCCTTCATAGAGATAGAGGATCCGATCATCCGCAAAAGGGACGCTCAGAAGCCAGATCCCTGCCCCGATCAAAGTCAATGCATCCGGCAGGACATAAGTCTCCAGATCGATCAGGGAAGCCGTGATCAGGATGCTGAAGAGGATCAGATCCCTGAACAGAAAGGCACATATGCCTTCGTAATGGTGATAGACCAGAAGGAAAAGGATGCCTGTCAAAGCTTCGATGAGCGGATACCTGAACGAGATCCTCTCACCGCAATAACGGCATCTTCCACCCGAAAACATGAAAGACAGCAACGGGATCAGATCAAAAGAAGCCAGTGTATGGCCGCAATGATCACAGCAGCTGCGTCCCCTGTTCCAGTCGCTCCTTCTGACGCAACGATAGGATGCACAGTTCAAAAAACTGCCCATCAGGCAGCCACAGATAAAAAAGAAAGATCCAAAAACCATATCAGATACATCCGTTTCTGAACTCATTATAGGCTACGATCACGGTCCTTTTTCCTCATTCAATACCTGGATATGTCATCGATCTGATCTTTTTTTCTCTTTCCATCATCAGAATGGCCAATTCACCTGCCTTTCCCAAAAGAAAAACAGGCTTCAGCCTGTCAGTCTTCTTTGTCTGAAAAATACCTGTTCAGCACGATCGTCGACAAGGCGATGGCGCCCAAGGCGAAGAAGAGTCCAAGTTCTCCTCTCACGATATAGATCAGATTCTTTACAAAATTCAAAGGTGTGAATTCCATGAATGACCTCCTACATAAAGAAACTCATGATCAGGCCGCCTGCGATGACGGAAGCGATCTGTCCGGAAACATTGACACCCATCGAATGCATCAGCAGGAAGTTCTGATTGTCTTCTTCCAGACCCATCTTGTGGATGATGCGTCCCGACATCGGGAAAGCCGAGATACCGGCCGCACCGATCATCGGATTGACCTTCTTGCTCAGGAAGAGATTCAGCAGCTTTGCGAACATGACACCACCTGCCGTATCGAACACAAAGGCGAAGAGACCCATGCCCAGGATCATCAGCGTATCCACCTGCAGGAAGTTTTCCGCCTGCATCTGGGAAGCGACCGTGATGCCTAACAGCAATGTGATCATGTTGGCCATGGCGCCCTGCGCCGTATCGGAGAGTCCGTTCAAGACACCGCATTCTTTCAGAAGATTGCCGAACATCAGGAAACCGACCAGTGAAACGGAAGCCGGAGAGATCAGTCCCGCGATCACTGTGATGATGATCGGGAAGAGGATCCTCGTCGTCCTGGAGACTTCTTTCGGTTCATAATCCATACGGATCATCCTCTCCTCTTTCGTCGTGAGAAGTCTGATGACCGGCGGCTGGATGATCGGGACCAGAGCCATATAGGAATAGGCCGCGACCATGATGGGTCCCAGATAAGTCGACTGCAGTTTCTGGGCAACGACGATGGCCGTCGGACCATCAGCAGCGCCGATCGTCGCGATCGAAGCGGCATCGTTGGCCGGGAAAAACATGGAAGCCAGACAGAAGGTAAAGAAGATGCCAAACTGGGCTGCCGCGCCAAACATCATCAGTTTGGGGTTTGTCAGCAGCGGACCGAAATCGCACATCGCGCCGATGCCGATGAAAAGCAGCAGCGGAAACAGTTCATTGGCGATACCGGCATGATACAGGGAAGTCAGCGGACCTTCCTGGAAGATGCCATTGATGAACTGATCGACAGCTCCCGAAAAAGGAAGATTGACCAGTATCGCACCAAAGCCTATCGGCAGCAAGAGCGAAGGCTCCATCTCCTTGGCGATCGCCAGATAGATCAGGATGCCTCCTATGACCCACATCGTGACCTGCTGCCAGGTCAGAAGCAGAAGATTCTCATACAGAAAACTCATATATACCCCCTAGATATGGAAAGTGATCTCGTCCGAAAGGAGCTTTCGAAGCTCTCCGTCATCCTTCACCCGCAGCGAATAGTCCTCCGCTATCCCCAGGATATCGACAGGCTTTCTCACGCCATCGATCAGCGCATAAGCCTTTTTCCCCTTGAGATAGTCGTAGCCGCACAGCGCAGGATACAGATCCTTTCCACTTTTCAGTTCTTCGATATCATTCAACAGTCTTTCATAGACCCTGTCCCTGACTTCTTCGATCGCGGGCTCCTCCTCCAGCAGAAGCGCCATGGAGACCGGTTCATGCCGATAATCTCCTTCAAAGGTCCTCTGCTTGACATTGATGCCGATGCCGATGATCAGGCACTCCCTCTTTTCTCTGCTGACGCCTTCCAGAAGGATGCCGCAGATCTTGCGACCCGCCGCATAGACGTCATTGGGCCACTTGATCGAAAGATCCCTGATCCCGTAAGACTCCAGTACCTTCAGTACGCTGTAGGCACTGAGCACGGAAAGGACGGCGGATCTTTCCATGAGATCCTCATCCCTGATCAGCAGCGAAAACATCAGAGCCTCGCCGTTTCCGGCCTTCCACTTCCTGCCCAGACGGCCTTTGCCGGCGCTTTGATAGGCGGCCCTGACAAAAGTCATATCCTCAAGTTCTTCGTAGTGATCCTTGAGATAGCTGTTGGTGGAACCGATCGAATCAAAGAACAGTTCCTTCATTACTCCAGTACGATCAGTACGTCTTTGTTGCGCACATCATCGCCTGTTGAAACGACGATCTGCTTGACCTTGCCATCGTAAGCGGACTGGATCTCATTCTCCAGCTTCATCGCCTCGATGATGGCCACAGTCTGACCCTTCTTCACAGTATCGCCTACTGCGACCTTGACAGACAGGACCTTGCCTGCGATAGGCGCCAGGATATTGTTGGCACCCTGCGAGACCGCCTCTTTGACTGTCTCCTTTACAGGAGCCTCGATATTGCCCTTGACTTCATCAACGGCCTCGACCTCAACTTCGTAGACCTTGCCATTGACCTTGACTTTATATACTTTCATTTATCCGACCTTCCTTATACTAACGATCTGTACGTTCTTTTTGAATTCATTGCGGCATTCGATCGCGGCCACCAGAGCAGCCACCGTCGCATCCTCATCATTCAGATCCAGCGGAGAGACCATCCTCTCCTCAGGTACTTCACTGACCTCTTCGGTCTTTTCTTTCTTGCCCTTTTTCGGCTTCAGTTTCATATATGCGATCAGCACCAGCATGTAGAAGATGATCGCAAAGATACCTGAATACTGCTTAATGATACCCATAGACCATCCTCCTAGATGAACATTTCAAATTCATCAGCTTCTTCACTGCCATACTTCCTCTTCAGGAACTTGGCAGCCACATTCTCAAACAGAGCCAGAGAAAGGACATCCTCATCGCACCTGGCGATATCCTTGTACTTCTCCTTCAGATTCTCGAACTCCGGCTTCAGAAGATCCGCCGGACGGCAGCTGATCGTCTCATCGTCGCCGATGATCTGCTTCTTCACATCCTCGTTGATCCTGGCAGGCGCCTTGCCGTATCTTCCATGGAGGTAATCCTTGACCTCCTTGGTGCAGATCCCGTATCTCACGCCATTCAGAACATTCAGGACCGCCTGCGTGCCCACCATCTGTGACATCGGCGTGACCAGCGGCGGATAACCCAGATCCTCTCTGACCCTTGGGATCTCCTTGAGGACCTCATCGTACTTGTCCATGGCGCCCTGATCCTTGAGCTGGCTCATCATGTTCGACAACATGCCGCCAGGTACCTGATAGAGCAGGATGTTCGGATTGACTTCCAGAGACTTCGGATTCAGAGTCCCGTTCTTCACGTATTTATCGACGATCCTGGCCATCAGTTCCTCGGCCTCCTCGATCGCCTTGAAATTCAGCTTCGGATCGTATTTCGTCTCCCTTAAGGCCATCGCCAGAGCCTGTGTCGAAGGCTGAGCCGTGCCGTTTGATAATGGAGAAAGAGATACGTCGACGATGTCCACGCCGGACTCGATCGCCGCGATGTAAGCCATCTCACTGACGCCGGCCGTGCAATGGGAATGCAGCTCCAGAGGGATCGAAACTTCCTTCTTGATCGCCCGCACCAGTCTTCCGGCATCATGCGGCAGCAGGACACCGGCCATATCCTTGATGCAGATGGAATCAGCGCCCATCTTCTCGACCTTTTTGGCCAGATCGGTGAAATAATCGATCGTATGAACAGGTGAAGTCGTATACGACAAAGCGATCTGGCATTCACCGCCATACTTCTTCGTCGACTCCACAGCCTGCTTCAGATTGCGCAGATCATTCAGCGCATCGAAGACTCTGATGATATCGATGCCATTCTCGATCGACTTCTTGCAGAACATATCGACCACATCATCCGAATAATGACGGTAACCCAGGATGTTCTGCCCTCTGAACAGCATCTGCAGCTTGGTCTTTTTGCAGACCTTCCTGACCTCCCTGAGCCTCTCCCAGGGATCCTCGTTCAGGAAACGCATGGCCGCATCAAAAGTCGCGCCGCCCCAGACTTCGATCGAATGGTATCCGACATCATCCAGGATCCTGCACAAAGAGACGACCTCATCCGTCGTCATCCTCGTCGCAAAGAGCGACTGGTGGCCATCGCGCACTGATGTTTCAACAAGTTTTAACATATGCCCCCTTATGACTAGACCTGAGGACCCGCCTTGACTAAAGCCTTTCCTGCCTCATTGGTCTCGTATTTTTTGAAATTCCTGATGAATCTTTCCGAAAGATCCTTTGCCTTGACATCCCACTCCTTGCCATCCGCATAGGTATCACGCGGATCCAGGATGCCCGTATCGACGCCTTCCAGCTCCACCGGAACTTCAAAGTTGAAGTAAGGGATCTTCTTGGTCTCGCATCCGTTGATGGAACCATTCAGGATCGCATCGATGATGCCTCTGGTATCCTTGATCGAGATACGCTTGCCCGTGCCATTCCAGCCGGTATTGACCAGATAAGCCTTCGCTCCGGAAGCCTTCATCCTCTTGACCAGTTCCTGTGCGTACTTGGTCGGATGCAGCTCCAGGAAAGCCTGACCGAAACAAGCCGAGAAAGTCGGCGTCGGCTCGGTGATGCCTCTTTCCGTACCGGCCAGCTTGGCCGTGAAACCGGAAAGGAAGTAGTACTGCGTCTGATCCTCATCCAGGATGGAGACCGGCGGCAGAACGCCGAAGGCATCCGCAGACAGGAAGATGACATTATTGGCAGCCGGTGCGCTTGATACCGGCTTGACGATGTTTCTGATGTGATCGATCGGATAGGAGACACGGGTGTTCTCGGTCACGGACTTGTCATGGAAATCGATCTTTCCATCCTCATCGACAGTGACATTCTCCAGCAGCGCATCCCTTCTGATCGCATTGTAGATATCCGGCTCCGACTCCTTATCCAGGTCGATGACCTTGGCATAGCAGCCGCCCTCCAGATTGAAGACGCCATTGTCATCCCAGCCGTGTTCATCATCGCCGACCAGCAGTCTCTTCGGATCGGTCGACAGCGTCGTCTTGCCCGTGCCGGAAAGACCGAAGAAGATCGCGGTGTTCTCATTGTTCATGTCCGTATTGGCGGAACAGTGCATCGAAGCGATGCCCTTCAAAGGAAGATAGTAGTTCATCATCGAGAACATGCCCTTCTTCATCTCGCCGCCATACCAGGTGTTGATGATGACCTGTTCCCTTGACGTGATATTGAAAGCGACGCAAGTCTCAGAATTCAGACCCAGCTCCTTATAATTCTCGACCTTGGCCTTGGAAGCGCAGTAGACCAGGAAATCCGGAACAAAGCTCTCTTCCTCCTCTTTGGAAGGCTTGATGAACATGTTCCTGACGAAATGCGCCTGCCAGGCGACTTCCATGATGAACCTGACCGCCATCCTGGTGTCCTTGTTGGCACCGCAGAAAGCATCGACGACAAAGAGACGCTTGTTGCTCAGTTCGTCCTTCGCCAGCTTCTTCACGTATTCAAAAGTCTCCTCGGACATCGGATGATTGTCATTCGGATATTCAGGACTCGTCCACCAGACGGTGTCCCTGGAGTTTTCATCCATGACGATGTATTTATCCTTGGGCGAACGGCCTGTGTAGATGCCCGTCATGACATTGACAGCACCCAGTTCTGTCAGCTGACCCTTCTCAAAGCCCTCCAGTTCAGGCTTCAATTCCTCTTCAAAAAGGGTGTCGTAATCAGGGTTGTAAACGACCTCTTTGATATTGCTGATATGATATTTTTCCAGATCTATCTTCATGATCCATACCTCCTGTCTTTAAACAGCATTCCGTTTCATTATAGCATCATATTCCGGATATACCTGACCAAAATCTCGATATCCCTATCATTTATTCATCTTTTTTTCAAATTTGTGAAAACATTTCATAAAAAAGGCATAAGTTACAACTTATGCCTTATGTTCACTATTATTTTTTATATATGCAATACGTTGATCAGCAGTATCCAGGAAAGACCGTAATAGGATACCACTGCCACCAGGTCATTGATCGTTGTGATGAAGGGACCGGAAGCGACAGCCGGATCGATGTGCATCCTGTCAAAGATGATAGGAACGATCGTGCCGACCAGCGAAGAGACGATCATCGCCGTCATCAACGCGATGCCGACACACGCCGAAACTGCGAAACCATACATCAGCGGATAACCCTTCAGAAGATGGACATAGAGCCCTATGAAGATGAACGAAGCCAGACCCAGCAGGAAACCGTTGGAGAAACCGACCCTGACCTCCTTCATGACCAGCTGCAGCTTATCCTTGGCGCTGACCTCCTCATCCATCAGGACGCGGATCGTGACAGCCAGCGACTGTGTTCCCACATTGCCGGCCATGTCCAGGACCAGCGACTGGAAACACACGATGATGGCGATCTCCTTGACGACATCCTCGAAGATGCCCACGACCGCCGAAACGCCGATACCCAGGACCAGCAGCGCTGCCAGCCAAGGCAGACGCTTCTTCATCGATGCAAGCAGCGGCTCATGAAGGTCTTCTTCCGAAGACAGACCACCCAGTTTCGCGTAGTCATCGGAGATCTCTTCATCGACCGTCTCGATGATGTCGGTGGAAGTGATGACGCCCAGCAGATGCTGCTGCTCATCCAGTACCGGCAGGGAGTTCTCGGAATAATCCCTGATCTGTTCCAGACAGTCCGAGATCTTGTCATGATCATAGACGACCGGATAGGATGTGATGACCAGTTCATTGAACTTGTCGTTCTCCCTGGCCTTGATCAGATCCCTGAGATCCACCGCTCCGCAATAGAGCCCATTGGAATCGACGACATACAGCATATCGATGTTGTCGTTGTCCTCGGACTGTCTGACCAGTTCCCGCATCGCCTGCTTGACGTTGTAGAGGATGTTGAGCTTGATGAAGTTGGTCGTCATCAGCGAACCCAGTTCATCCAGATCATAGGACTGAATGAGACGGATCTCCTCCTCGACCTTGTCATCCATCTTGGACAGCAGTTCTTCCTCGACGGAATCATCGATCTGTTCCAGCAGATCGACCGCGTCATCGGTATCCATCTCCTCAACGATCTTGGCCGCATCGCTGATCGAGATCTCCGCGATATACTTATCGACATCATATTTCAGATAGGAGAAGACCTCGCCGGTCCTCTCCGGCCCGATGACATCGTAGAGCTTTTTCCTCTCATCGAAACTCAGCTCCTCCAGGGCATCCGCGATATCCGAATCGTGATAGTCTTCCAGAGAGGAACGCAAAAGATCCTCAGACTTCACGCTTCTGATCAGTTTGATGATCTCCCTGATATTGTCGTTCTGCTTTACTTCCGTTTTCATGATCTCATCCTCCGGCAGCCGGTTTCTGTCTGCCAACCTCACTCAGATTATAAGCCATTTTCCAGACCTCTTTCCATCTTTCCAAGAAAAAACTCCCTCAAGGGAGTTGCTTCACATGATCAGATATCCTTATCCCTGTTGCGGATCTTGTAAAGACAGATCTGAATGATGTTCAGACCCAGCAGCATCGACATCTGGGAAACGAACACATTGTTGCGCACCAGGTCATTGCCGTTTGGATAGGTATAAAAGGTATAATCCGCCTTGTAATTGATCGACGGATCATTCTGTGTCGTGATCAGGACCTTCAGAGCCGCCGTCTCAAAAAGCCTCTCCGATATCCTTCTATCCTCGCTCGTCGGACGGTTGGAAGTCGCAACGAGCACCACATCGTTCTCACCGATGCCGGAGATCACAGCTTCCATATCCTCAGCCTCATTGATCATGACCGGATCCATGCCGATCGCCTTCATGCGCCTGTTGAATGATCTGACCTCCATCTGAATATCATCATCCGCATAGACGTAGGTCTGTTCCGCCTCATTGATGACATTGACGATGTCATCCAGTCCGTTTTTGCCGATCGCCCTGACGCAGTTGTCGACGATCTGCTTGGCCAGGATGCCGATCTTCTCAACGAGTTCGTTCAGAGATGCCGTATGCCTCAAGACCTGCAGATCATCGATCTGATCAGCACCGGCAGACTCGATCCTCTCGAGCTGCAGACCGATCGAAAACTCGCGGTAACTGTTGCAGCCGATCTTGCGGTAAAGACGGATCACGCTCGGTTTGGAGACATAAGAAGCCTTTGCCAGATCCTGCAAAGACATACTGTATGCTTCATCCAGATTCGCAAGTATATAATCAGCCAAAGAAGATTCCGCCGAAGTGAAATTCTCCTGTTTTCTAAGTTTTTCGATAATTCCCATTGCAAAACTCTTTTCTTATCCACTAATATATCTAAAAAAGTGTATATTGGTCTTTGATCTGATCCTTTTTGTACCAAAAGTAAAGTCATTTTCTCCTCCTGTTCAAGGTACCGGAAAAGGATATCACGCTGATAGAAAACAGTCAGAACCGACTTCGCTTTTTTATTTCTTTTTCTCATGCAGGACTTTTTCAAAAAGACGAAGATCATGAATACGTCTTCACCCGGACTCCAAGTCCGTTCCAAAGATCTGTGCAAAAGAAAACCGCCTCTTTCAGACGGTTCAAAGTTCTTATGGTGGAGCTTACGGGATTCGAACCCGTGACCTCTTCAATGCCATTGAAGCGCGCTTCCAACTGCGCCAAAACCCCGTTGTCTAAACCTATTATATAGGATAATCACCGTTTTTTGTAAAGCCCTCTTCCCTGCTTTTTCATTCCGGGTGATATACTTTGATTGTGAAAAACAAAAAATGGAACAGAAAAAACAAGAAAAGGCTTGCCATCCTCCTAGGAAGCATGGTCTTCATCTGCCTGATCTATCTGCTCGGCTTCCTCTATTTCGGAAGCCACTTCCTGCCCAACACGAAGATCGATGAAGTCGCCGTCGGCGGCATGAGCAGCAAAGATGCCGATGAAAAGCTCAAGGAGATCGAACCCTGTCTCAACGTCATTCAGAAAAACAAGGAAGCAGACGACATAGTGACAGAGAAGATCGGACTGAGAAAGATGGATCCCGGGATCAGCTATGAGACAGACGGCCTGCTAAAAGAACAGAACAGGCTTTCCTGGTTCGCGTCCCTCTTCTCACAAAAGGACCTGACCTGCAACAAGATCAAAGGCGGCTTCGATCAGACCAAAGTCAAAGATCTGATCAAAGGGCTCTACTGTCTCAGTGAAAACAACATCGTCAGACCTGAAGATGCCTCGCTGGCCATCGAAAACGGAAAGATCGTTCTGAAAGAAGAGATCGAAGGCTCCTATATCAGCGAAGAGAAAGTCGCTTCCCTCATCGCAAAAGCGCTGGAAGACCTCTTTGCCGGAGAAGGAGACGGAACGCTCGACCTGACAAAAGACTATGAGGCTCCACTCATCAGAAAAGACGATCCTTCGTTCAGCGGGAAGATCGCCCAATATCAGAAAGTCCTGGATAAATCCATTTCGATCGACATCGACTCCTACCAGGAAGAGAGCCTGAAAGGAAATGAACTATGCGATCTGCTCGCGATCCGGAACGGAGAACTGGCCATCGATGAAGATAAACTCTCCGACTACATCTCATCCTTCTGCCGCCGCTATGATGTGTCCGACTACGAATACATCGACCGATCCAGCCTCAAGAACGATCTGGAAAGAAGCCTCCTGTCAGAAGAAGATCAGAACATCGGCATCGAATGGATCTATGAAGAAACGGAAAAACTGATCGAAGTCTGCATCAGCGAACAGATGCTCTACTATTATGAGAACAGGACCCTCATCCTCTCCTCTCCTGTCGTCACCGGCAACGGAAACATCACCGATGCCACACCGACAGGCTACTTCTCGATCAGAAAGATGAAACAGGATTCCTGGCTGGTCGGAGCAGGCTACGAGGAACACGTCGACTACTGGATCGGCTTCGACGAGACCGGCAGGATCTACGGACTGCACGACGCCTCCTGGCGCGATGAGTTCGGCGGAGACATCTGGCTCACCGATCCATCCAGAGGCTGTGTCAACATGCCGCTGAGCAAGATCTCCCAGCTCTGGGACTACGTCGACATCGGCACGGAAGTCCATATATACGAATAACGACAGTCATCGACTGTCGTTTTTTTGATCTTTCTCCAGGCCCATCTTGAAACGGGACATCATCTCATTGGTCAGGGAATAGTCCTTGGGCTGCAGGATGATATCCTCCCGCTTCACCCAGGCCGCATACTTGAGTTCATGGTCATCCATGTGGATCGTATCATCCCCATCCACTTCACACCAGAAACCGGCCAGGATATCCAGAGCCACGCCCCAAGGCTGTGACTTGTAGTAACGGATGTTTTTGACCCTCAGACCTGTCTCCTCCTTCACTTCCCGCATGACCGTCTCCTCCAGAGTCTCCCCGAATTCGGTGAAACCGGCCACCAGGGCATTGTGGGCGAAACCCCTGTTGTACTTCGTCAGCAGGATCCTGTCCCCATTGGTGACAGCGATGATGACAGCCGGATTGAGACGCGGATAGATGTGGGAACCGCAGTTCGGACAGATCAGAGCCCTCTCCACCGTATCATGGACCAGCTTCGTCCCGCAGGAACCGCAGTAGACATTGGCCTTGTACCACTTGTACAGATGATAGGCGCTGTAGGCGGCGAAGATATCTCTGTTCTCCTTCAGCATCAGTCCCCTGAGCTCTGACATCGTATAAGGCCGATATCCCTGACAGGCATTTTCACCCTGGCACAGGAAATAAGGCTTTCCATCGATCGAAAAGATGTAGACGGCATCTGCCTTCCCGATCTCCTGACAGGAAGGATAAGAAAGCTCCATCTTCTCTTCATCATAACAAGCCAGCAAACTTTCGCCATCAAAGCACATGACCGTGTCATCAAATTCAGGCTTGATATCTATAAAGCTGTTGTCGAAACGATGCGGGTAGATATCCTGGATCATACG
>JAEEGI010010809.1_pt1 | contig 19788 bp, 12 predicted proteins | sample 8958751 | NCBI WGS metagenome assembly JAEEGI01 (sample SAMN16246545, study PRJNA631951) | gut metagenome | biome: gut microbiome; feature: rumen; material: KS-attached | host: Bos | place: Iran: Karaj | collected 2018-10 | reverse complement strand
CACATAGCAATTTGTTCAGTAGCCGCTCTTTGATACTTCGCCGTGGTGGGTTCATCTTATTGAAGAACTCTCCCAAATTCACGTCAGTGTTCTTCTCTATAGCAGCCAGTGCTATTTCGGCGCGTTTGTTGGTAGCGTTGGTCTTCGCACGTGCCACAAGTGCCACGATAATGATTGGCAGCACAACAAAAATCCCTAACAGGGCAATCGTTTCAAATCCAGACATAGTCTTTTTACTTTTATTCGTTATACATTGTTTTGTTATTCTCTTTTGAGCACGCTCATATATATAACGAATGAGTAGGCCCAAAAGTGACACAGAGAAGATTTTTTTCTTTTCATCGCCAGACTGGTCTTAGGCAAGGAACTTACAATAAAATAAGGTGTAAAAATCAACTAACCTGTAAATGGCATCATATCCATTATTTGCCGGCAAAGATACAAATAATTAATTGAGAAAAAATGATTGTCAAGCATATTTTTGCCCCAAAACACAGAAATCAAATTGTTTTTGGAGCAAAATAGAGTTAAAAGTAAAGTATAGGGGTGACATATCAATGAAGTCTAAATCATGACATGAAATAGCCAAGACCGTAAGATGATCTATCCTAAATCATAAAGTGATCTATCCTAAATCATAAAGTGATCTAACCTAAATCATAAAGTGATCTAACCTAAATCGTAACGTGATCTATCCTAAATCGCAACGTGATCTATCCTAAATCGTAACGTAATCTTTCCTAAAAGGCAACATGAACTAACCTAAACTGCATCGTGACTGGATCTGAAACAGAAAACACTCTTATTACACCTATATAAAAGAAGTTTTAAAAACATCTGTTTCATCTGCTTCCATCTGCAACCATCACTGTATCAACCACTTACACACGAAGCAGATGGTGTAGGATGTGTTTCCGTCTGTTTCTACACAACCGTCTGTTCCTCAGCATCTTACAGACAAAAACAGATGAAACAGATGTTTTTAAAACTTTTCTCAAAGAGAGAGAAACAGAGATGCTTTTCGAGTGCTTTTCTTTGTTCTTTTCTCTTTTTTTCGTACATTTACAGCCGAATTGCAATTATATCGTATCAATATGGACATTAAACAACGTCTGACCGAACTGCGCTCTTTGATGGAACGCGAACATCTGAGTGCCTTCATCTTCCCCAGTACCGATGCTCACCAGAGCGAATATGTGGCCGAACACTGGAAAGGCCGTGAGTGGATTTCTGGCTTCAACGGGTCTGCAGGAACTGCCGTAGTCACAATGAACAGTGCTGCCCTCTGGACAGACTCCCGCTACTTCCTGGCTGCTGAAGAACAGCTGAGAGGCACCGAGTTTAAGCTGATGAAGCTCAAGATTGAAGGAACACCCACCATTCCTGAGTGGTTAGGCGCAGAGCTGAAAGACGTGAGAAGTCCGGAAGTGGGCATTGACGGGACTGTGTTCTCTGCCGCTGAAGCCGATGACCTGACACTCCAGTTACGCCACCAAGGAGGCATCACGGTGAGAACGAACCTGGATCCGCTCCGACTGATTTGGAAAGACCGCCCTGCCCTACCCGACGGGAAAGTCGAGATTCAGCCGCTCGAGCTGGCTGGCGAATCGGCTGAGTCGAAGATACGACGCATCCGGCAGGCGCTGCACACCGACCATCATGCCGACGGCATGCTGGTCTCGGCCCTCGACGACATTGCCTGGACACTGAACCTGCGCGGCACCGACGTACACTGCACCCCCGTCTTCGTGGCCTACCTGCTCATTTCATCGACTGCGGTCACTATATATATAAATAAGGTGAAACTGACACGCGAAGTTGAGGCATATCTGAACGACCTGCATATTCACGTAGATGACTATCAAAATGTCACAAAAGGGCTGAAAGACTATTTCGAGATGAACATACTCATGGATCCGAATGAGACCAACTTGACCCTGATGAAGGCGGCAGCCCGACCTGTGATCAGAGAGACCTCGCCCATTCCTTCCATGAAGATTGTGAAAAACGAAACCGAAATCAAAGGCTATCACAACGCCATGCGCCGCGACGGTGTAGCAATGGTGAAGTTCATGAAATGGCTGGAAGAAACGACAAGAGATGCCACGACAGCGGCACAGGCCCACCTTTCTGAAGTTTCCGTAGATCAGAAGCTCACATCGCTGCGGGCTGAGCAAGCATTCTTCCGCGATCTCTCATTCGACACGATTGCGGGCTACGAGCAACATGGAGCCATCGTTCACTATGAAGCTACTCCTGAGACCGACATCGCCCTGCAGCCGCATGGCCTGCTGCTGTTGGACAGCGGAGCGCAGTATCAAGACGGAACGACGGATATCACCCGCACGATTGCCCTCGGTCCTATCACTGAAGAGCAGCGCCACATCTACACACTGGTGCTCAAAGGCCATATCGCCTTGGCACGAGCCATCTTCCCTGAGCGCACCAGTGGCACCCAGCTCGACGTACTGGCTCGCCAGTTCATGTGGCGCGAGGGCATCAATTACCTGCACGGCACAGGCCACGGCGTGGGCTCTTACCTCAGCGTGCATGAAGGTCCTCACCAGTTCCGCATGGAATGGAAGCCCCAGCCCTTACTGCCAGGCATGACCATCACCGACGAGCCCGGCATCTACCTGCCTGGCCGTTTTGGTGTGCGAATAGAAAACACGATGCTGATTGTGCCCGCCTTTGAGTCGGAGTTCGGGCGTTATCTGAAACTGGAGCCCCTCACCCTCTGCCCCATCGACAAGCGACCTATTGACTGTTCGATGCTTACCAATGACGAGATAACGTGGATAAATGATTATCACCAGAAGGTATATGAGCAACTATCGCCCCTTCTCAACGGAGAAGAGCGCGCGTGGCTACGCGATGCGACAGCGCCCCTCAATCCTTCTCTTCCACAAAGTCAACGTACTCACCTTCATCCTGAGTGAAGATTTTACGCTCGGCTTCTTCGCGAGAGCGCTCATCAATGATGGTGATGCCAGCCGCTGTTGTAGTGCGCCTGCTTTCCTGTGGCCGTTTCCTGCTCTGCTGGTTGCCACGATATTGTCGGGAGCTACCCGTGCCTTTGAAATAGTCTTTATCGAACTGTGGTCCATCGCCATCTCCTCTATAATATTTGTCAGACATGCGTCTGACGGTTTCTTCATCATAATCGCCTGTAAGATGTTGACGCAGGCGTAAAAACAACCTGCGCAAAAAGATGAGCGCTATCATGGCCATCACAACCAGGAATGCTATAAGAAAGAATATAACAGCTCCGAAGAACTTCATAGGATTTTAGTTTTTACAGCGATCATACGTGGTTAGTTTTTCTTGCAGGTAGCTGCCGACAGCAGCACATACCATGCAATGGCGGCAGCAATGCCTATCACGCCCAGCCCCAGGACGAGAGAGAGCACAATCATAGCGGCTGAGCTAAGGATGTAGATGTATTTCACCTCGTTTCCCTTCCACCCCCAATGCTTGAACTTCAAGGCAAACAAAGGCAGTTCGGCAACAAGCAGATAGCAACTCAAGAATATCAGGACTACGACCATGCCTACGAGATAAGGCGACGACTGGAGCCTATCGCCCATACTCACAATGAGTGCTCCCCAGAACAGGGCATTCGCAGGAGTAGGAAGTCCGATGAACGAGGTGGTCTGCCTTTCATCCAGATTGAACTTTGCCAGACGGTAAGCCGAGAAGGCGGCAATAAGAAAAGCAATAAAGGGGAAAAAGACGTTATGCTGATGTATGCCCGACAGGAAATTGAATACGATGCAAGCGGGTGCCACGCCAAACGTCACATCGTCGGCCAGCGAGTCGAGTTCCTTACCAATGGGCGACGACACGCTGAGCAACCGAGCACTCATGCCGTCGAAAAAATCGAACACTGCACCTATGATGATCCAGAGCAGTGCCAAAGAGGCATCTCCCCCCAGTGCAAACACTGTGGCCACGCATCCGGATACCAGATTGCTACAGGTGATGATGTTGGGAATGTACTTCTTCATGGCATTCGGGCTATGACAGTCTGGTCACCCGTGGTGGACTGTCCCATCTTCACTTCTACTTTCGACCCCTTAGGCAGGAACACGTCAACGCGCGATCCCAGTTTGATGAATCCTAAATGTTCGTCAATATAGCAGTCTTCCAGCTCCTTTGCATAAGTGACAATGCGGCGAGCCATGGCGCCTGCTATCTGTCTGACGAGCACATCTTGCCCGTCGGGAGTTTCTATCATGGTGTCGGAATGTTCGTTTTCTTCACTAGCCTTAGGCAGCCACGCCTTGTGATAATTGCCATCGAAATGGCGCACAAACTTCACCTTTCCATCGACAGGGAACCAATTCGCATGCACGTTGAGCGGACTCATAAAAATGCTGATCATCAGTCGCTCGTCATGGAAATAGTTATTCTCAGTGACTTCCTCAATCACAACAATCTTACCATCGGCAGGAGCCACCACGATTTTCTCGGTGTCGCCATCGAAGAAACGGATAGGACAACGATAGAAGTTCAGCATGAGAAGCCACGCTAAACCAAAGATTACAATAAAGATGATGAATGGAATGGGAGTATCGAACCAACGCCAGATAATGACTCCCGCAGCAATAATAAAGAATAAGGTGTATATCAATTCCTCCGTGCCTTCACGGTGTATTCTGATTTTTTTTAGTTTCTTAATTCTCTCTCCCATGGTAAGCTATAGAACTAAATTACTTGCAAAGGTACTGTTTTTTTATTAAAACACAAACTTTTTGCTCTTTTTTTATAGAGACAGACCTTTCACCATGACAGTTTCCACTCTATGTAGGGCACCCCTTTGTCATCATAGCTGATGGGGAGCCACAGATGCAAGCTCTGCGACAGATGTCGGGGATTCCATATATCTGCCATGAAAATGTGTTGCTGCCCCACTGTCAGGATATAGGTGCCTTGTGAGCCGAAACTCTTGTTGGCCCCCATGCCGTGATAGGGTGTGCTGCCATCGGCAGAGCCATCTCTGAATGGTGAAGGCAACTGCTGCCAAGGCCCCCAGATGTTTTGTGAGGTAAACAGGCGGGCTTCATTCGGGTCCCATCCTGTGCAACCGGAGCAGATCATCCAATAGCGCGAGTCGTGCTTCACGATGCAGGGCGCCTCGTTCTGGCCGCCAGGTGCCACCGTTGTATATTTCCCAGTGAAATCCAGATAATCGTCGGTCAGTTCGCTGATGAGCAGCGTCAGGTTCTCCTGCGATGAAGTGATGTGATAGGCCCGCCCGTCATCATCGGTAAAGACCGTCATGTCGCGGCTCATCTGTCCCCCCTTCATGTCGCGCCAGAGATACATGCCTTTCGCCACCTCGCTTCGCCATTGGGGTGTCCACCATTTATGCCATTTCGAAGCATCGGTCTTCTTGGCGGCAGCTATCTGCTCGTCGCTCATGTTGAAGGGCCATTTACCAGCATGCAGGCGCGTGCTGCGCAAATAGCGGAAGGGGCCCGTAGGCGAATCGCTCACGGCAAAGGCCACACGGGCAGCCTCGTAGCCCCGCCCTTTCAGTTCCAAGTGGAACAGCATCACGAACTTGCGGGTCTTTTCATTGTACAGCACCTTCGGACGTTCCATGATACATCCGCGCTCTATGTCGTGTCCTTCCTCTTCGCTCACAGACAGCGCTATGCCACGGTTCGTCCAGTGGCAAAGGTCGGTAGAGGAATAGACGGCTATGCCCTTCCCTGTGGCAAAGCCGCGAAACGGACGGTGCTCACCATACCAATAGTAAGTGCCCTCGTGGGAAATGATGTTGCCACCATGGGCATTGATATGCTTTCCCTCGGCATCGGGCCACAATTCTCCATTCACCGGTTTCTCAGTTTGTGCCGTCACGCTCTGCGCCCATGCTGTCAAGAGGAGCACAGCCATCATCATTAGTCTTTTCATTCGTAATACCATAGTCTTTGTGTTGATTTTCAGCTAAAAAGTTATTTTCAGCATTTTGCCATTATAGGCCACCGTCTTGACAGTGCCGTCGGGCAGGATGATGGTGAACTGGCGGCTTTGGACAGCACCATTGAACTGACCCCTCTGTTTGCCGATGGTGAGGGTGCGCTTGCGGTCGTTCCACGTGATGGGAATCTCGGTGTACTGCCCCTGCTCGTAGGCATAGGTATTGCCGTCGTCCTCATAGAAGGTAAACGATCCGTTGGCACCAGGATAGACATGCAGCTCCAGCTGTGACCAGTCGCGCTGGGCTGTTGACTGCAGGTCGCCCCCTGTGGGAATGATACTGCCGGCACGTACAAAGAGGGGAATGGTGCTGATTGTTGTCGGGAGGGTGATAGTTTGGCTTCCATCGTAGGCTTTTCCTGAGAAGAAGTCATACCACTTTCCTGCAGGCAGATAAACGGAAGATGTCTTTGTCGTGGTGAAATCAACGGAGCCCGCCTTTGGTGCATTGCCGTCGGCACTCTTCTTGTTCCATCCGCTCATCTCGTCGAACTTCATGCGTTTCTCTGGTGTGTACTGTGCATCGACGATGGGAGCCACCAGCAGCGAGCGGCCAAAGAGGAACTCGCGCTTCATGTCGTGGGTCATAGAGTCATCGGCATAGTCCATCCACAAAGCGCGCATGAAGGTGCCACGGTTCTTGGTGACATCCCATGCCGTGCTGTAGATATAAGGTAGCAGACGATAGCGCAACTTGATGGCTGCGAGCAAGGCATCGTAGATGGGTTCACCCGACTTTCCGAAATAATAAAGTTCGCGATAGGTCTCGGTGCCGTGGGAGCGCATCATCGGACAGAAAGCGCCAAACTGCATCCAGCGCACATAGAGTTCCTGGAACTGCGGATTCTGGGCCCCCGAGGCGCAATCACTATAGGTGCGATTATAGGCTCCGGAGAAGAAGCCGCCGATGTCGGTATTGCAGTGGGGGTTGCCCGTGAGCGAGTAGTTCAGGAGCATGGGTATCTGGTTGCGCAGGGTTGGCCAGTCGCTGCGCACGTCGCCTGTCCATACGTTGGAGGCATAGCGCTGCTGTCCGGCAAAGCCTGAGCGGGTGAGAATCATGACACGTTGAGCTGCATTAGCTTCTGCACGTTGGTGTTCATAGACACCACGCACGCATTCTAACGGAAAAGCATTGCGCACCTTACGGAATGAGACTGTCTGCGCCTCTTTTCCTCGGGGAGAAGAGAGAGGGGTCGCCTCATCCAGGTCGCTCTCCTTGAAAGAGTGGTGGTCGGGGTCGGTGGAGTCCATCCACCACATGTCGCAACCCAGGTTGTAGAGACGGCGCAGGTGCTGCCAGTAGATGTCGCGAGCCTCCTCAGAATAAGGCTTATAGACACGCACGCCGCTGGGATAGTCCATGTTGGGCGGCCATTTCGAGAGTCCGCTCTGAGGCCACGTCTCGAAATCGTAGAGCAGCCCTTTTTCGGCCAGCTGCGGATAGGCCTTGGTATGGGGGCCGAAACTCTGCCAGATGCTGATGGCGAAACGCACATCCTTGCTGTGTACATAGTCAATCATCTTCTTGGCATCGGGGAAATTGGGATTGAGAAACTCCATCGCATTCCACAGGTAGTTCGAGTCCCAGTACTGCCAGTCCATGATGATGCCGTCGAGGGGTACACCCAACTGGCGGTACTTATCGACCACCTCTGTCAGTTCTCCCTGGCTCTGATAGCGCTCACGACTCTGCCAGAAGCCATAGCTCCACAGCGGCAGCATAGGCACGTCGCCAGTGAGCTGGCGGATGAGTGCCACGTTGCCATCGGCAGTGCGGCCATACATGAAGTAGTAGTCAATGCCGTCAGCAACTTCCGAATCCAGCGTCAGACCGTTCTGAGGCGTATCGTCAATCTGTGTGGGTGAGTAGTTGTCCCAATAGAGTGCATAGCCTTTCAGGCTCTGGAAGATGTTCTGGAAGTCCTCCAGGTTCGACTGCATCATCCGACGGTGCTCGCCGCGCTGGTTCATCTTGTCGTTCTCCATGAGTCCGATGCCGTAGATGGGTTCATCGGGGTCAAGCAGGAAATTGGCCTTGGCACGGACACATCCCTGGTCAAGTGTTGTCGTGAGTGGTGTCAGCTGCCAGTCGCCTTCTTTCAGCAACACCTTTCCGTTCATTGCCGTAAACGTCACACGTCCCGTCTGTTCATCGATGATGACGGTGAGGGCGCTACTCTTCAGCGTGGTCTTGCCATCGGCAGAAGTGACGGCTACCTTGCAGGCCTGTGGCTGAAGGGTGACGACAAGACTGCCACCTTCGGCTCCCCCGTTGGCAGTCTTCAGCACCCTGACAATGTCGGGCTGCAGGAAGTTCACACTGACCACTCCCTTCTGGGTCTTCACATCTGCTGCCATAGCAGACAGCGTCAGCACCGCCAGCAACATGGATAAGATTTTCTTCATAGTTCTTTTTGGGTTTTTATTGATAAATGGTTAGGTTTTATCTTTCTGGAATTCTATTGCAAAAATAATAATCCTATTGGGAATAAAACTTGATTATCCCCGTCTTTTTTCCACAATTAACTTTCATATAGACGATTTAACGACTTGATGCAGGCAAAAACTGAAGAAACGGCGTTCCTCAAACACAATATAAGCCTGGTAACAGCGTTTAAAGTATGAATATGAAACAGATATTTTTACTACTAACGACATTTCTCTGCCTCACATCGACTGCCCAAGAAGGATTAAAAGATGTGCTGGGTCAACACTTTCTCATAGGTGCCACTATGAACCAGTGGCAGTTGTCAAAAAAGGACTCTGCTGCTTTCAGCGTCATAGACCGACATTTCAATGCGGTGGTGGCAGAGAACGTGATGAAGATGGACGCACTACAACCGTCCAATGGCGTGTTTGACTTCCGTCATGCCGACGAGTTGTTGGAGTTTGCCCAGAAACACCATCAGACGCTCATCGGACACTGTCTGGTGTGGCATTCGCAGGTACCCTCATGGATGTTCATCGACAAGGAGGGACAGACGGTCAGCCGGGAGGTATTGATAGAGCGCATGCGTTCGCACATCGCCACAGTGGTGGGACACTACAAGGGAAAGGTACACGGATGGGACGTTGTCAATGAGGCCATTGCCGACGATGGCACAATGCGCCGCTCACCATATTATAATATAATAGGTGAAGAGTTCATAGAGATAGCCTTCCGTGCTGCCCATGAGGCCGACCCACAAGCGGAGCTCTACTACAACGACTACTCAATGGCCAACCCACTGAAACGCAAGGCTGCCTGCCAACTGGTGAAGAGGCTGAAAGACAAGGGCATCAGAATAGATGCCGTAGGCATGCAGTCGCATGTAGGGCTCAACTATCCAGACCTCAGCGACTATGAGGCAACCATCGACTCACTGGCTGCGTGCGGGGTGAAGGTCATGATCACTGAGCTCGACATCAATGTGCTGCCCAACCCGAACGCCTTTGGTGGGGCTGCAGTGGAACAGAACTATGAATACCAGCAACGGTGGAACCCATACGTCAAAGGCCTTCCCACGTCAAAACAGCAGGAGCTGGAACAACGCTGGCTGGCGCTCTTCGACATCTACAAACGGCATGCACAGCAGATTACCAGAGTGAATCTGTGGGGCATCGGCGACCATAACTCTTGGCTGAACAACTGGCCCATCAAGGGTCGCACCAATTACCCCTTGCTCTTCGACCGTGAATACAAGGAGAAGCCCGTTATCAAAAAAATCATGAATCTGTACAAATGAAGGAATTACTACTGGGTTACGACATCGGCACCTCATCCGTCAAGGCTGCCCTCGTGGATGTTGAGAGCGGCAGGACGGTGGCAAGTGCACAATATCCCGATACGGAAGCTCCCATCATTGCCCGCCAACCGGGCTGGGCAGAGCAGGAGCCCGAGATGTGGTGGGAGGAGCTGAAGCAGGCCACTCTGCGTGTGGCAGCAAAAGTGAATGGCGGACTTACCTGCGTGAAAGCCATCGGCATCTCTTATCAGATGCATGGTCTGGTATGCGTAGATAAGGACGGCCATGTGCTGCGACCCTCTATCATCTGGTGTGACGGGCGTGCCGTGCCTTACGGCAATAAAGCCTTCGAGACCATCGGACAGGAGCGCTGTCTGCAACACTTGCTCAACTCCCCAGCTAACTTCACTGCCGCCAAGCTGGCATGGGTGAAGGCGAACGAGCCAGAACTCTATGACAAGATAGACAAGATGATGCTTCCAGGCGACTACATCGCTATGCGACTGTCGGGCGGTGTGAAGCAGACCACCGTGTCGGGGCTGAGTGAAGGCATATTCTGGGACTTTAAGGAAGACGAAGTGAGTCGTGACGTGATGAACTGTTGGGGGTTCTCCAACAAGCTCATTGCCGACATAGTGCCCTCTTTCTCCATACAGACGGCTGTTTGCGAGGCGGTGGCAGAAGAGTTGGGACTAAAGGCCGGAACGCCGATATCCTATCGTGGCGGCGACCAGCCAAACAATGCCCTGTCGCTGAATGTGATGAAGCCAGGCGAGGTGGCTGCTACAGGCGGCACATCAGGCGTGGTCTATGGTGTATTGGGAGAAGTGCGCTACGACAAGCTGTCGCGTGTCAACACCTTTGCACACGTGAACCACACTCCCGAACAGCCCCGTCTCGGCGTACTGCTCTGCATCAACGGTACGGGAATACTCAATGCATGGATGAAGCGTAACATAGCTCCCGAAGGATATTCCTATCCTGACATGAACGCACTCATCGACACCGTACCTATCGGCAGCGACGGGTTGAGCATCATTCCCTTCGGAAACGGTGCTGAGCGCATTCTTCAGAACAAAGATATCGGTTGCTCCATCGAAGGACTCAATTTCAATATCCACACAAAGGCACATGTGCTGCGCGCTGCCCAGGAAGGCATCGTATTTTCATTCAAGCAGGGTATCGACATCATGGAGTCGATGGGTATGCACATCACCAATATCCATGCCGGACATGCCAACATGTTCCTCAGTCCGATGTTCTGCAAAACCCTTGCAAGCATTACAGGGGCAACCATCGATCTCTACAACACTGACGGCTCTGTGGGAGCTGCCAAGGGAGCAGGAATAGGTGCGGGGATATACCACAACAGCGACGAGGCCTTTGCAACCCTTGAGCACGTGTCAACCATCGAGCCCGACACCCACAACCGTCAGGCATACGTTGATGCCTACGCCCGCTGGACGGAGTGTCTGAACCGTCATTTACAATGATTATTTACAACATTTATAACACATCAGAATTATGGTAAAAGAGTATTTCCCCGGAATTGGTAAAATCCAGTTCGAAGGCAAGGATTCAAAGAATCCGATGGCATTTCATTATTATGATGCAGAAAAGGTGATTATGGGCAAGCCCATGAAGGAGTGGCTGCGCTTTGCAATGGCTTGGTGGCACACACTCTGTGCAGAGGGCGGCGACCAGTTTGGTGGCGGAACCAAGACTTTTCCTTGGAACACGGGTGGCAATGCTATTGAAATAGCCAAGCAGAAGGCTGACGCTGGCTTCGAAATCATGCAGAAACTGGGCATTCCGTATTTCTGCTTCCACGACGTTGACCTCGTTTCTGAAGGAAACAGCATAGAGGAGTATGAGGCAAACCTCACTGCTATCACCGACTACCTGAAAGTGAAGATGCAGGAGACGGGCATCAAGCTGCTGTGGTCAACAGCCAACGTCTTCGGTCATAAGCGCTACATGAACGGTGCCAGCACCAACCCTGACTTCGATGTGGTAGCACGTGCCATCGTGCAAATCAAGAACGCCATCGATGCCGGTATCAAACTGGGTGCAGAGAACTATGTGTTCTGGGGCGGTCGTGAAGGCTACATGAGCCTGCTGAACACCGATCAGAAGCGCGAAAAGGAGCACATGGCCACCATGCTCGGAATGGCTCGCGACTATGCCCGCTCGAAGGGCTTCAAAGGCACCTTCCTCATTGAGCCGAAACCTATGGAACCCACGAAGCACCAGTATGATGTGGATACAGAAACCGTCATTGGCTTCCTGAAGGCTCATGGACTTGACAAAGACTTCAAGGTGAACATCGAGGTCAACCACGCCACGCTCGCAGGTCACACCTTCGAACATGAACTGGCCTGTGCTGTGGATGCAGGCATGCTCGGATCGATTGATGCCAACCGCGGTGACTACCAGAATGGCTGGGACACCGATCAGTTCCCCATTGACAATTACGAACTGACCCAGGCTTGGATGGAGATACTCCGTGGAGGCGGTCTCGGCACCGGCGGAACGAACTTTGATGCAAAGACCCGTCGTAACTCCACCGACCTTGAAGACATCTTCATAGCACATATCTCCGGTATGGATGCAATGGCCCGTGCACTCGAAAGTGCGGCAAAACTCTTGGAAGAGTCGCCCTACAAAGCCATGAAGGCTGCCCGCTACGCCAGTTTTGACAGTGGCATAGGCAAAGACTTCGAGGAAGGTAAGCTCACACTTGAACAGGTGTACGAATATGGAAAGAAGGTGGGCGAGCCCAAACAGACCTCAGGCAAGCAAGAGCTCTACGAAGCCATCGTAGCTATGTATGCATGATTTGCCGTAGAAGTGATATTAAGCTATTGATAGATAGAATATGGTTAAGCATATCATTCTGTGGACGTTGCGTCCCGAGCTCTCAGAGGAAGAGAAACAGACGGTGAAAGAAGGCATCAAGCAAGGACTTGAAGGACTTGTGGGCAAGGTGCCTGGCCTCATCGAAGTGAAGGTAAACATCAGTGGCCGTCTGGCTTCGTCGAATGCCGACGTGATGCTGGATTCTACGCTCGAGTCGCCCGAGGCTCTCAAGGTCTATTCGCAGCACCCCGAACACGTAGCGGTAGCAAACAACAAGGTGCGACCCTACACCGTGAGCCGCACCTGTTTAGACTTTGAAATCTGACTTTCCTACTTCAGAACCTTTCGTCCGTTCTGAATATACACTCCTTTCAGGGCCGTTTGGGACTTGACCCGACGGCCCTGTAAATCATAAATCACGTTTTGTCCTCTCTGAGATGCTTCCTGCAAGCCATTGATAGCATTAGGCGTCTGTATCGTCAGCTTCACATTGTCGAAGCCAATGATTTTCTCAGACCCATTACTGTTGTGCATGGCTTGCAGCATAACAGTCGTAGAGGCACTGCCATCACTCTCAAACATGAGTGAAGCTTGTTGCCAAGCTTCCTTGTTCTCCAACGACGGAGCCACGATTGCTGCTTTTCCTTCAGGTATCACAGTGATGATGGCATCGCCACCCATTCCACTTTTCCACACATCTGCCGCCAGTTCATATTGTCCTTCAGGCAGTCGCAGCTCCTGCTTCAGTGTGATGGTACTGGTTCCCCAGTTTTGACGCACCCAGTAGGTCTGCTTACTGTTTGCCGATGGAGCAGGACGCGATGCGAAAAAATTGCTAAAATAATAGTCACCCGCCTTCAGTGCAGTCAAGTCGTTCTCGTTAGGCGTTGCATAATCAACCGTCCATCCTTCGGGTTGATAGATGGCACGGTCAGATGCCACGCCACTGCCCTGCATCACAGAATAAGAACCTTCGAAATCACCATTCTGCAGGGCTGTAGGAAGGTCTTTCTCTTCATAGGGAAGATTCTGCAACTGGCAGATTTCCTTCTGAGAGAGCTGCACATCATACAGGCGCAATTCACTGATAGTACCCTGGAAGTCCTGATTGTCATTGGCATAGCTGCCGTCCCACCACTGCGTGCGGCCAATATAGTTGCGTGTGTCTTTGCTCACCTCGTAGAGCATGTAGGGCTCGCTCTGATTTTGAGTGCCAGAGGCATCTTCTACGCCATCAATGTATATTCGCGTGGTGTGTGTAGCCGCATCATAGCTCACTGCCAGTTTATAGTCGGTATTGGCCTTCAGTGCCGTCTTACCGCTCAGCATGGTTGTAGTGCCGCCATTCAGCTTAATGCCTGCTGCCAAGCCATTGGCACGCAAGAAAAGGCTGTTGCCTGAGCCTGAGCCAAAGTCATAGATGCGCGGCTGCCCTGAAAGGCTTTTGGCATTGACGTTCACAAGGACTGTATAGGAGCGGAGCCCTTCCAGCAGTCCCTCGGGGGCCAATCCGAACTTGTTTGTGGCAAAGCCTGTTGCGGTATTACTCGTCTGGTCCAGCACTTCAGTCTGCTCATAGCGCAGGTTCTTTGTGATGTCGCGAGCCAGGGCCTTGACAGCAAAATCGCGGCTCTTGGTGCCACAAGTGGCAGTCAGCTTCACTTCAGTATCGGTCTTCAAAGCTGTCAGTATGCCATTATCCGAAAGCACCTGCGGATTGTTGCTCTTCCAGGAAATACTTTTGCCCAGTATGAGCGTGGGGAGCACCAGGTCGGTACGAGTCTCCGAAGGCAGTGTCAGCGCCTCAAGTGCTGCAGTCTCCAACCCTTTCTCAATCTCAGCCTGAGCGCTCTTCACTCTTGTCTGGACGGTCATGGGTGAAAGGCAGACATAATCATTTAAAATGCAGACCGCCTTATGATTGAAAGAAGCATCCTGACTATTGTTGGCATTTTCGTACTTCACCTCGCCACCGATGCCTTCTGCCTCAATGACCTGATCAACAAGTCCGTTGCGATAAGTTGTCAGCGTCTTGCCATCATAGGTCAGTGTCAGCACCCAGGTGGGAACCTTCGTCGGATGGTTATCACCACTTGTTCCTGTTGACTGTGTAGCCCAGTCATCACTGGTGAGCAGGCGGTTCTGGCTCTTGTAGGTCTTATCGCCAATGGTAATGACAGGATACTGACTGCTACCGTCAAGGGCATAGGTGAGCGGCTGCGCACCGTCGATGGTCAGCAGATTTCCTTCATATTTCGAGGTATTCATGGCAAAGCCGATGGTTACCGACTTGTCTGCGCCTAAGGCTATATATGGAAGATGGTCTAATCCCCCTGGTTCCTGGGTCAGTTCCTCCTGCCAGTTGTAGTCGCAGTGGATTGCGGTGGGATAGCCTTGAGGGTAGCCCTGCTTCACAATCCAATAGTAGTAGTCGCCATTCATCCATGCCAGACGCATGGGTGAGTTCTTCGATCCTGGGATGACAAACGGACGGGCGTTATTCTTGGTCGATGCGGTAGTAATGAAGGTCTCGCTTCCGCCAACCACCTGGCCACCACTGACTACATACTTCCAAATCTCATACACACCGTCTTTCGCATACTGTCCGTCTTTGACGGGCAATGACACATAGAGTGTACTGGGATCTTCGGGGTCGAGTGCCATGCCGCCGCTATAGCACTTCTCGGTGCTGTTCCAATTCTTGTGGAAAGCATGTCCGGCATACTGCACCCAGGTGTTCACCCAATTAGTGCCATTCCACTGAGCATGCCAATAAACATGTGATGTCTTTGCATCATCAATATGGGTATAGGCTATGACAGGGTGTTCGTCCTTGTCGAGCGCAATCTGCCATACCCAGTTACGGATGTTGGCCGACTTGTCCACGATGGTAGCAGGGTAGTTGTTGGCATAAGAATCGGTCTTGCTGACATTGAACACGCCATTATTAATAATAGAGAGCTGCTTGCCTTTCAGGTCACGCAGAATGGGGCCATTGCCATTGTTGATGTCGATGACGTTGAAGTAAAGCCAGTTTGGCATCTCATTGTCGGGATGGCCAGTGGTATAGCTCACAAAAATCTTATCCTTGCCATTCGACTGATACTTGGCATACGGACGAGCGCCCGTTGACTGTACAATCTGCTTGGGGCCGAAATCGAAATGACAGTCGTCATTTGCGTCGGGCATGGTCAGTCGGGCTATTGTGGGATGCCAGTTAATGCCTCGCCAGCACAGATAGATGTGCTGCGGGTCATCGCTCAGAATGAAGGGCGACGGATAGGTGGTATTGTTGGCCGTAGCCAGACGTTTCTCCTCACCAAGTGCCGTGATGTCACCTGGCTTCTGCGAGATACGATACCAGATGCAAGGCTCGTCAGTATGACGGGTGTAGAAAATCATGACACGCTCGTCGGGCAGCACGATAAACGTTGGATTATTGTGGTCATCGGGCTGGAAATAGCTGCGAATGAGCACATCAGTCTTCCGATTATTCACCCAGTCGTACTGAGTGGCTTTCACGTTGCCATGCACATCTATATAACCAATATAAGTGGCATTGATGGTTCCAGACGGGTTCTCATAGTGCAGGGCGCGAGGATCGGCAAACCAGCACCACGCGCCTTCGTCAGCCACGACATTCTGAGCGAAGGTGCTCAGAAACGAGCCCATAAGGGCAATACAAAATGTTAGTAGTTTTTTCATTTTAATATGGTTTTGTTGGTTTCATTTATTCAGTTCGGGATAGCTCACACGAGTATGATAGATAGTCTTTAGTTTCTCTATGAGCACGGTCTTGGCATACTGTATGTCTCGATAAGTGATGGGACATTCACGGAAGAAGCCATCGGCCAACTGCCCGTCAATGATACGGTCAACCAACTGACGGATGCTGTGTTCCGTATAGTCGGGCAATGACCGCGAAGCAGCCTCCACAGAATCGGCCATCATCAGTATGGCATGTTCCTTGGTGAAAGGATTGGGGCCGGGATAGGTGAACTGCAAATCATCGACATACTCATCAGGATGCTCATTCTTGTATCTAACGTAGAAGAACTTTGCCTTACCCAGTCCGTGATGCGTTGAGATGAACGACTTAATCACATCGGGCAGATTATATTTATCAGCCAGTTTCAAGCCTTCAGTCACATGACTGATAATCATCTGTGCACTGTCAATATCGCTGAGCTGTTCGTGGGGATCGATACCACCCGACTGATTCTCAGTATAGTAGATAGGATTCTGAATCTTTCCTATGTCATGATACATGGCAGCCGTGCGCAGCAACTGTGTCTTGGCACCTATCTTACGGGCTATTTCTGCAGCCAGATTGCCCACCTGTATGCTGTGCTGGAACGTACCTGGAGCCACCTCACTCATACGGCGCAACAGTTCTTTGTTCATGTCGCTGAGCTCAATGAGCGTAATGTTCGATGTAAAGCCGAAAGCTTTCTCCATGATATAGAGCAGAGGATAAGTGCAGAACAGTGCTATGCCACACACGATAAGGTAGTTATAGTCACTGAAGTCGATAGCCGCCAGGCTGTTTGTCAGCACAAGGTCGATAGCAACATCCATCAGGCAACTGGCTACGGTAACGATCAATGCCGTCCAGAACAGCTGTGAACGGCTCGACAAGTCGCGTAAAGACAGGATAGCAGTCAGTCCGGCAGTGAGCTCCACGGCAATGAACTCATGGGGGTATTGCAAGATGATGGCACAAGTCAGTACCAGCACCACATGCGCCATGAAAGCTGTTCGTGAATCCATGAACACACGAATGAAGATGGGCACCATCGCAAAGGGGATGATGAACACATGGAACCAGTTGTGGCTCACCATGAGCGAAGCCACAACCGAGAAGAGTACGATGAGCGAATAAATCATGCCCACGGAGCGGAGCTGTTCGAAATAGTCGGAACGGAAAATGCTGAGAAACAGGGTAAAGCCCGTCATGAGCAACAGTACATAGAGGAATTCGCCCATCACCGTAGTTGATAGTTTAGAGCCCCCCTGCTGACGACGTTCGCTCTCTTTCAGGAAAGAATTCAGAATCAGGTATTTCTGCTCATCTACAATCGTGCCTCTATCAATGATTTTCTCTCCTCGTTGTGCCACTCCGCTTGCTTTGGGCACAGTACTGATGAGTTCCTGCATGCTGGTCTCACTTCTTTCCTTGTCATAAAACAGATTTGGCGCGATGAAATCGTTCAAATTCAGGTTCGACACCAGGTCGCGATGCCGTTCAAGTGCCTCATCTGAGATCAGGGTTTCATAAGCTTGCTTAGGGGTGAATGTCTCCCTGACGTGAATACTTTGCGCCATTTTTCCGTTGACGACCCTGATGAGATGGGTCGTATCGTTCTCACCTCCTACCGGTTCCTTCGTGTCAACAATGCCCTTTTCGTAGAACGACATCAACCGATTGGCGACAACGCTCTTGAAGTCTGTTGACCAGCCTTTAGTTTCTTTATTATAGATCTGCAGAAACTCGCGCACTTTTGTGATTCCCACCTCGCTCTTCAGCGTGTAGTAGGGTTCAAAGTCCTGAAGCACGCTGTCGCACTGTGCCTTCAAGATGGCATCGCTCTTATAGATAGGGAAGTCGAAGGGAGCCGTAAAATCGGCATAACGCCACGGCTTGCCTTGCTCTATTTTGAAGCTCTTATGAGTATCGCGTGGCATCAACCACACAATGACGACGACTGACACCAAGACGAACGCGATACGTATCAATGCGTCACGCCATGTCAGCTCGGCTATCAGATTTACATGTTTCATGATTGTTTTTGTAAGATATAATTCAGAAGAAATAGGGATTCATCTATAAAACAGTGGCAAATTTATAGAAAAAAAAGGAGATTCTGAGCATTTACTTGTGAATTTTTATTAACTTTGCAGCCAAAACAAATAAAACATCATGTCTGACAGAAAAGTAAGGGTGCGTTTTGCACCCAGTCCAACAGGACCTTTGCACATCGGTGGCGTGCGCACCGCGTTGTATAATTATTTGTTTGCCCGCCAGCATGGCGGCGACTTTGTGTTCCGCATTGAGGACACCGACACGACCCGATTTGTACCCGAGGCTGAAGCCTATATCATTGAAGCCTTTCAGTGGTTGGGCATCCGATTCGACGAGGGTGTTTCCTTTGGTGGCCAGTATGGCCCTTATCGCCAAAGCGAACGCCGCGACATCTACAAGAAATATGTCAAACAGCTACTCGATGCAGGCAAGGCCTACATCGCTTTCGATACACCCGAAGAGCTTAATGCCAAGCGCGAAGAGACAGAAAACTTCCAATACGACAACAAGACACGCATGCTGATGCGCAACTCACTGACGATGCCTGCCGACGAGGTGGAGCGTCTCATTGCCAATGGCACTCAGTATGTGGTGCGCATCAAGATTGATGCCGGTGAGGAAGTGCTGGTCGATGACATGATTCGCGGCGAAGTTCGTGTGAAGAGCGACATACTCGACGACAAAGTGCTCTACAAGAGCGCCGACGAACTGCCCACCTACCATCTGGCCAACATCGTTGACGATCATCTGATGGAGATCACCCACGTCATCCGTGGCGAGGAATGGTTGCCCTCTGCCCCACTCCATGTGCTGCTCTACAAAGCCTTCGGATGGCAGGACACCATGCCGCGCTTCGCCCATTTGCCACTACTGCTGAAGCCCGACGGCAAGGGCAAGCTCTCTAAGCGCGATGGCGACCGGCTCGGTTTCCCCGTATTCCCGCTTGACTGGAATGCCATCGACCCAAAGACCCACGAGAGGGTGTTCTGCAGCGGCTACCGCGAACAGGGCTATTTCCCTGAGGCGGTAGTCAACTTCCTGGCACTCTTGGGCTGGAACCCCGGCACAGAGCAGGAGATGTTCACGCTCGATGAACTGGTACAGGCGTTCGACATCGAGAAATGTTCGAAGGCTGGTGCCAAGTTTGCCTACGAGAAGGGCATCTGGTTCAACCACGAATACATTCTGAAGAAGTCGGCCAAGGAGATAGGCCTTCTCTTCGAGCCCATCTGTCGCGAGCACGGTGTAACAGAGCCATTGGAGCGCATTGTGAAGGTGTGCGAGATGATGAAGGACCGCGTCAACTTCGTTAAGGAGTTGTGGCCCCTATGCTCATTCTTCTTCGAGGCTCCCACCTCTTACGATGAGAAGACGGCGAAAAAGCGCTGGAAGAAGTCAGACGGAGAAGAG
>JAEEGI010010807.1_pt1 | contig 19791 bp, 13 predicted proteins | sample 8958751 | NCBI WGS metagenome assembly JAEEGI01 (sample SAMN16246545, study PRJNA631951) | gut metagenome | biome: gut microbiome; feature: rumen; material: KS-attached | host: Bos | place: Iran: Karaj | collected 2018-10 | reverse complement strand
GCTAGATTGACTACAGCACATCTACGACGTGCAACATTAGATACAGTCACAAATCACACAGTGCCACCCACCGCTCCGCGGTGTGCGGCACAATGTGTTTCGCACATATCCAAGTCTACGACTTGTCTTAATGTCCCCCACTATTTTGGAAGTGAGCACCTAAAGAGGAAATATATGTTTCGGGGGCAGGGGGACCAAAACTTGATGACTTTGATGCTAAAAAATCCCCACCAAAGCCATCAAATACTACATCTATTATCGGTTATTGCCATTCGCAGCAGGGTGAAGATGCCTTCGCGGCCCTCGTTCATGAGCAAGTCGAGGATGCTGAGGCGCGGCACAAAGCCGTAGCGGTGGGCCCATACCTGGTAATAAGGCACATCGGTGAGGGGGAGCGTGTCGGGTCGCTTCATGTCGATCTTGCCCCGCAGGTCAATGAAATTAAAAAAATCTTGGTGAGTAGATTGTGCACTGAATTGAATGGGCAGGTCCATAAACTCCACGATGAGTTGCTGCAGCTGCGTGTTCAGCTCCAACAAGTGGGTCTGGTGGCCGTCAACGATGATGGCCTCGAGTTCGGACGCGATGTGGTCAAAGTAGGGTGTGCGGCCATAGGCCGAGTAAAGCGCGCCCCAGTGCAGTCGACGCCAGTTGCCATGCTCACTGATGCGCACCTCGCGCATGGGCGTGACCATGTTGTGCGTCTCCCCCACCAGCGGCACCGTGAGTTGTTGCACCCCGTTCGGGCCCTCGATGGCATAGCGGTGATGGCTGTGGCGCAACGGCAAATGTCGCTCCTCAGGGTCAATGTAGACCGTCCCCGCCGCCAATGCCGCCGCCCAATAGCGCACACTGCCTGGACACATGCTCCCGGTAATGAGAGTTGTTCCCCTGGCGAGGGTGTTACTTTCCATTCTCGACTGATTACTTGAAACTCTCTCGGTCAGGGTTCGGAATTCTTAGGATGCGGTTCCAACGAATGCCGCCGTTAAACAACGAGTGGTCCTTGTCAAACGAAATGAGGATGATGTTGGGCGTGCCCACGATGTGGTCCTCGGGCACGAAGCCCCAGTAGCGCGAGTCAAGCGAGTTGTCGCGGTTGTCACCCATCATCCAGTAATAGTCCATCTTGAAGGTATACTTGTCGGTCTCCTTGCCGTTGATGAAGAATTTCCCGTCCTTCACCTCGAGTGTGTTGCCCTCATAGTTGCGAATGCAGCGCTCATACTTGGGCAGGTTCTCGGCCGTCAAGTGGATGGTCATGCCTTTCTTGGGAATCCACAACGGGCCGTAGTTCTCGTGTGTCCAGCCATAGTCATGGCCCACGGGGTAGGTAATGATGCTCTCGCTGGGGTCAGCGACCATGCGCTCTACCGTGCGCACCCACGGATAGGATTCAAGCTGTGCCTTCATCGCCTGGGTCAAGGGCAACAAGTAGTCGCTGCCGCTGCCTTGCAGCATGTGGCGGTGGTCAACACTGATGCCCAGCTCCTCAAACGTCAAGTCGTCAATCATGCGGCCGTCGGTGCCCACATGGTAAAAGTACTGCACATGCTCGGGCTGCGGTAGCGGCTTGCCGTCGATATAGACAATGCCGTCGCGTATGCTCAGCCAGTTGCCCGGCAGGCCCAGGCAACGCTTCACATAGTTCTCGCGGCGGTCTACCGGACGATAGATCACCTCGCCAAAGCGGTCGGGATTGTTCCAGATGGCATCACGGCCAAATTCCAGGCACTGAGTGTAATAATCGGGATTCTGCGACATCAGCGCCACCGTGTCGCCCGCGGGGAAGTTAAACACCACGATGTCGCCACGCTCCACACTGCGCAGGCCCTTCAAGCGATGATAGACCAGCTGTGGCTTGTCGATATAGCTCTTGCAGTTGAAGAACGGCAAGGTGTTTTGTGCCAGTGGGAAGTGCAGCGGCGTCTGCGGCACACGGGGGCCGTATACCACCTTGTTCACCCACAAGAAGTCGCCCGTGAGCAATGTTTTCTCGAGCGAGGATGACGGAATCTGGTAGTTCTGTCCCACGAACAGGAACAGGAAATAGACCAGCACCAGGGCATAGACAATGGCGTCAATCCAGCTGCACAGCGTGCGCAGCGACTTGTTCTTGATGCCCTTCCAGCCGCCCCAGGGGATGAACTGTGTCAGGTAGATGTCGGCCAGCAGCGGCAACGCCAGCAACAACCAAGGGTTGCCCATCCAACATACCCATCCCAGGAAAATCGCCGCCACCACGCCGAAGCGTGCCCAGCGAGTCCCCTTCACGCGTGCCAGGCGCTCGCGCAGCGAGCCCGTCTGCGGCACATAGTCCTCATGCTTATTCTTGTTTTTTTCTTCGCTCATGATCGATTCAAAATTTGGCTGCAAAGGTAGTTCTTTTAATTCATAATTCATCATCCATCATTCATAATTTTTGTTGATGCCCCTCACTTTTTGTTAATGGATTCTTATAGAGTGCCATATGCCCGTCGTTTGTAGTCCTCAAGTTTGGGCAGACAGCCAAAGGCGTCGAGTAGCGGCTGGATGTCGCCAAAGACGGCGTTGAAGAACGGCAAGCGATACTTGTTGGGCATCATTGCCATGGTGGCAATGTCCCAACAGGCGGCGGGCGGATAAAAAATGGGGTGCATTGATGCATGGCTTGTCGCTCGAATGTGGTTTGCTCGAACGAGAGGCAAACAAAATAATTAAACTTATTATTTTGATTTGCGCTCAATTTGCAGTACCTTTGCAGTCCTAGAAAATCTGAAAACTGACCCTTGAAAATTGATAACTCTATATTGCGGGCGCACTTGGCGATGCTCCTGACGATGGTGCTGTTTGGGCTGATGTCGCCGTTTAGCAAGGATGCGATGAACAGCGGGCTCACGGGGCCGCAGCTGGCGACATTGCGCATCTGCGGCGGCACATTGCTTTTCTGGCTCTCATCGCTGTTCTTGCCGTGGCATCATGTGTCACGGCGCGACTTGCTGCGGCTGGCGGTGGCCAGCATCTTCGGCGTGGTGCTCTCGCAGGGCGGCCTCATCATGGGCATCAGCCGCACCTCGCCCATCAACGCGACGATGGAGATCACCGCACAGCCCATCTATGTGCTGGTGCTGGCGGCCATCATCCTGCACGAACGCATCACCCCGCGCAAGGCTGCTGGCGTGCTCTTGGGCTTTGCCGGTGCCGCCACGCTGGTGCTGATGAACACGGGCAAGGGCGGCCCCCAGGCAAGCATCGTGGGCGACCTGATGGTGCTGGGCTCGCAGGTGGCGTTTGCCCTGTATCTGACGATGTTCCTGCCGCTCATTCGCCGCCTTGACCCGCTCACGTTCAACCGCTGGATGTTTACCTTTGGCAGCCTGTTGTTGCTGCCGTTCACTGCCGCCGACATGGTGCAACTCGACTGGTCGGCGGTGAGCACCCGCACCTGGGCCGAGGTGGCCTACATCATCGTGTGCTGCACCTTCATTTGCTTCCTGCTGGTGGTCTACTCGCAGCGACGGCTGCCCAGCACTGTGGTGAGTTCCTACAACTACATTCAACCCGTGGTCACGGTGGTGGCGAGCCTGATGATGGGTCTGGCCGTGCTGCAGTGGCAACATGTGCTGGCGGCAGCCCTCATCTTCACTGGCGTGTGGCTGGTGATTCACGCCCGCAAAGCGACTTGACCTACCAAATCATTTGGTTCTTTCTTTATTTTTTTTTTAATTTTGCAGCGACGATTATTCTTGATTAATAATATTGCAATGAAAAAAGTTTTACTACTACTGATTGCGTTGATGCCACTGGCGATGATGGCAGAGCAACGCACAGCGAATGAGGCCCAAGCGGTGGCGGCAAGTTACTTGAACGCCAACGCTCCGCGGCGCCTGCCGGGGGTGAGCGCTCATGCCCCAAGTCTCAAACTTGCCATGACAGCGACCAACGATGCCGAGCAAGTTGATTACTACGTGTTTAACAATGGTGTCGACCAGGGCTTTATCGTCATTGCAGGCGATGACAAGGCGGTGCCGGTGCTGGGCTACAGCGACGAGGGCACCTTTGATGCCGACTATATCCCCGACGGCTTACAGTACATGCTCGACTGCTATGCCGAGCAGATGCAGTACCTGCGCTCGCATCCGCTGAGCGCCGCTGCCACCGAGCACCCGCAGTTTGACATCAGTGTCACACCATTGCTCACGTGCAACTGGAATCAGAACGCTCCCTTCAACGACCTGTGCCCCACCTATGGTGCCGAGAACACTCATGCCGCTTCGGGGTGTGTGGCGACGGCCGCCGCTCAAATCATGTATCACCACAAGTGGCCCCAGCAAGGTACAGGCAGTCACAGCTATATCTGCAACGTGAATCAAGAAGGCGAGCAGACGCTGAGTGCCGACTTCAACACCACCTACGACTGGGGCAATATGCTCGACCAGTACATGACGGGATGGACCGCCCAGCAGGGCAGTGCCGTGGCCAAGTTGCTGTATCATGTGGGTGTGGCTGCGGATATGGAATATGGCAGCAGCAGTTCAACGTCTCCTTACGCCATGATGGAGTGCATGCGCAACAACTTTGGTTACAACAAGGCCATGCGGCTTAACCTGCGTGGCCTGATGAACATCGCGCAATGGGACAGCCTGATTCAAGAAGAGTTGCGCAACTCGCGCCCCATGGTTTACACGGGCTACACGCCGCGATCAGGTGGAGGACACACCTTTGTGCTTGATGGCTGTAATGCCGATGGCTATTACCACTTCAACTGGGGATGGGGCGGCCGCAGCAATGGCTATTTCCTGATCACCGTCCTCAATCCTCGTGACCAGGGTATAGGCTCTTTTGAGGGAGGGTATAACTCGGCGCAGTCGATGGTGACAGGTATTTATCCCGATCAGGGCGAGCCCGCTCCTGAAAAGTACTTTGAGATCTTCAATGAATATTATAAGGCAGGAGTCGACCAGGTGAACCTGGGCGAAAGAGCCCCCATCGAGGTTGCCACATTGATAATCAATGGCTATGGCTACGGGCTTAAAACGGCTGTTTATATAGGCTTTTGCTTGACCAATGAGGCAGGACAAAGGGTGGACTTCACCTCTCAGAATTGTTACAATTACAACTTGTTTTTCGGGTCAAGATACAAGTTTTTAATGCCTGATCATCCTTTACACTATACCCCATCGTCCACGCTTGCCGATGGCAACTACAAGCTGTGGCTGATGTATAAGGAACCCACCAGCATGAGCAATTATCTTGCCGTGCCACATGGCCCCACCTTTGCTGGCTACATTAGTGCGAAGGTAGAGAATGGCGTGATGCACTTCAGCGTCCCCGAAGCACCCGCCGGCGACCTCATGCTCTACAATTTCTCGGCCCCCGATTGTATTGGCACTGGCTCGCCCTTTGACGTCAACGCCACCATCGTCAATCAGGGCGACGAGTATTACGACAACGTCTACTTTGCCATCTTCAAGGATGGAGAGACGGAAATGATTGCCGATGGCATTCAAGTAGATATAAAAAAGGGAGGCCGTGTGTCGTTCAAGAGTTCGCTAACGGCTCCCTCGCAGCCTGGGGAATATGAGCTGGTCGTTCTCGACAAGAACCTGTCTCGGATAGGTACCTCTCTCACTCTCCAGGTGGTTAACAGCAGCAACGAGAACCTGACTATTGTCACCCCTCTTCAGGTCTACGATTTCTACATGGAAGTTGACAATGTGGGTGGCACTGCGGTAATAGGCAATAGCGGCACGGTTGACTATGTGGGTCCCATTCAGTACATGATTCTCAATGACGATGGCTCGTCGGTGCGCCAATCGGGCAACACCGATGTCGTCACCATTCCTGCAGGCGGCAGCCAAGAGGTGAACATCAAGACTGTCTTTGAGGGCATCCCAGGATTGACCTATAATTTGTGCCTGCGCAACTTGAGGTATCCCAACACCTTCTCCATCTGGGGCGACATGAAATCATTCCAACTCAACTCCCCCCCGTCAACGACCACTCTGGCTAAGATTATTGCCGATGGATATGCGGCTGAGTACCTGGTTGCCGACAATCTTACCATCGTCGACACTCATGCGCCCAGTGTTTTTGCCACCGATGGCTTTGGCTCATGGATCGAGCTCAAGTGTGGCGAGTATTTCAGCGCTGTGAATGCGATGAAGGCATTAAAGGCGGGCACGGTGAAGGGCAACTATGCGGTAATCGACGGCAATCCTTCGATCACCTTGCTCGGACTTCCCGAGGCAGGCAACGAGCAGGAAGTGGGCACGATGGTCGACTTGAGCCAGACATTCACTCCGGTGGCCACTCAGGTGATCGACTTCTCAGGCTTCTACTTCGTTGAGAATGGCACTCCCGTCATTCGCGCCTATGATGGAGCCGATGGCGACTTGGGAGCACGTGTCGAGATTTCGACGCAGTGGCTCTCCACCACTCCTGCTTTTGTCCAGGGTAACTGCTACACCCTGCGTGGTGTGGCCATGAGCAAGCCTGCGACAAGCGGCAAACCGCAGCTCAGGGCTCAGGGCGGTGCCAACTTTGACAACTTTGTTGTCTATCTCACCAAGGCCCCCGATGTTGTCACTGCAGTCAGCAATATCGCTGACGATCATGTGGGCATAGGCGTTGCCAGTGGAGTGCTCACGGTTACAGGGGCTAAGCGCATCAAGGTCTACAATGCGGCCGGCGCTCTCGTGAGCACCAGCGCCATCACCCGCCTGCCAGCCGGTGTCTACATCGTTGTTGCCGATGCCAAGTGCCAGAAGGTGCTGGTGAGATAATTTTTGCGGGACACTTTGACATATACCAAATAATCTGATAATTGTTATGAGAAAACTTCTACTACTGACGATTGCGTTGATGCCACTGGCGATGATGGCAGAGCAACGCTCAGCGAATGAGGCCAAAGCGGTGGCGGCAAGTTACTTGAACGCCAACGCGCCGCGGCGCCTGCCGGGGGTGAACACTCAGGCTCCCAATCTGTCGCTCGAAATGACGGCTGTCAACAGCGTCAGGCAGGTTGACTACTATGTGTTCAACAATGGCACCGACCGCGGGTTTGTTATTGTCTCGGGCGACGACAAGGCGGTGCCCGTGATGGGCTACAGCGACAAGGGCACCTTTGATACCAACCATATCCCCGACGGCTTGCAGTACATGCTTGACTGCTATGCCGAGCAGATGCAGTACCTGCGCTCACATCCGCAGAGCGCCCCTGCTGCGCCACGTCAGCAGTTTGACATCAGTGTCACGCCGTTGCTCTCGTGCAATTGGAACCAAGATGCCCCCTTCAACAACCTGTGCCCCACCTACGGCCCCCAAAACACTCGTGCCGCGACTGGATGTGCGGCAACAGCGGCTGCTCAAATCATGTACTACTACAAATGGCCACAGAAAGGCATCGGTTCGGAAACCTATACCTGCAAAGTGAATGACCAGGACGAGCAGACGTTGAGCGCCGACTTTGGCAGCACCACCTACGACTGGGAAAACATGCTTGACAACTACGTGGGAAGCTATAACGAGGCCCAGGGCAATGCTGTCGCCACTCTCATGTATCATGTGGGCGTGGCTGCACACATGAAATATGGCGACAACAGCGCGGTTTCCGCCCCCAGGATAGCAGAGGGCATGGCCAACCATTTTGGCTACAACAAGCGGGCAGTTACTTATATGCGTCCGAGTTTCCCTGCAGCGGAGTGGGACAGCATCATTTTGGCTGAATTGCGCAATGCCAGGCCCATTCTCTTCTCGGGTTTCACTCCCCAGGAGGGAGGCCACGCTTTTGTCCTCGACGGATGCAACACCGATGGCTATTACCATTTCAACTGGGGATGGGGCGGCATGAGCAATGGCTATTTTCTCACTTCTATTCTCAGCCCTAGCGATCAGGGCATTGGTTCTTATGAGGGAGGCTATACTATCTCTCAAATGATTGTCACCGGCTTGTATCCCGACCCTAACAGTGAGCCTCCTGCCGAAGGGAAGTTTGCCGAGTTGATTTGTGAGGATTTCCGTCCTGTAGTCAGTCAAATGAATCTGGGCTCTCAAGCGTCATTCGACCTCAGGCACATGATGGTTAACGCCTATGGTTATCCAACAACTGTCACAATACTAATAGGCTACATATTGACCGACGCCGACAAAAATACCATAGACTTCGACGGCGATAATATCTATAGCACCACCATATCGTTGGGCACTAGTTTTCATTACATTACCAGTGACGGTAGCGACTTAAAGTACAAAGCTCCTGCCTCTCTTGCCAATGGCGATTATCAGTTGAGGTTGGCCTTTAAGATTAACGATGGCAGCATGGCCGAATACCAGTTTGTTACGCCTGCTTGCAACGCGGCTGGCTACATCAACGCCAAGGTGAGGGATGGCGTGATGTACTTTAGTATTCCCGAGTCTCCTGCTGGCGGCAACCTCAGTCTCTCCAACTTGACGGCCCCCGATGTTGTGGGCTCAAAATCCAAGTTTAACGTGAGCGCCACCATTGCCAACGAGGGAAAAGAGTACAACGATAGCGTGTATTTCGCTTTCTTTAAAGATGGGGCGTCGGTGAAGGTTTCGCCGGGCGTTGGCCTCTCGCTGATTGCAGGCGACAATGTGTCGTTCACCACAAGTATCGAGGCTCCTGCCGAGGTTGGCGACTACGAGCTCAAGGTGCTCGACAAGAACCATCATGAGTTTGGTGGCTCAAAGGCAGTAAAGGTTCAACGCAGTTACAACTTCTACTTGACGATTGGCAATCAGCTTCAAGTGAACAGTTACTACATGGATGCCGACAATGTGGGAGGCACAGCGGTAATCAACAATACCGGTTCTGGCGACTTTGTGGGGTCTCTTCCTTTCATGATCACTGATTTCGAAGCAAAGCAAGTGATAGTTAGTGGCTACTCCGATGTCGTGTCAATTCCTGCTGGCACTAGCGCTACAGTTAATGTCAGGAAGTACTTTGAGGGTGCTCCTGGAATCATCTATCTGATGAGTTTGTGCGACATTGCCGCCTCCACTGGCACGGTGTGGGGCAACATGGTGCCTTTTGAGGTCAACTCGCCATCGCCCATTGTGCCGCTAGCCAAGGTTATTGCCAATGGCGAAGCCGGGCAGTATTGCATTGGCGACAATCTGATTGTCGTTGACACTCATGCGACCAGCCTCTTTGTCACCAACGGTCATGACTCGTGGGTTGAACTCAAGGGTGGCGACAATTTCAATGCCCTTAGCGCCATGAAGGCATTCAAGACCGGCACGGTGTACGGCAACTTTGCGATGACCGATGGCAATCCCTCTATCACCCTGACCAAACTTCCCGAGGCGGGCAACGAGCAGGAAGTGGCCACGTTGGTCGACTTGAGCCAGGATTTCACTCCCGAGCCCACTCAGGTGATCGACTTCTCAGGTTACTACTTCGTTGAGGATGGCACTCCAGTCATTCGCGCTGAAGTTGGTGCCGATGGCGGAAAGGGTGCGCGCATCGAGTTCTCAACTCAGTGGCTGTCCGCTGCTCCCGCTCTTGTCCAGGGCAAGCACTACACCCTGCATGGTGTGGCCATGCGCAAGCCTGGGACAAGCGACACGCCACGGCTCACGGCACAGAGCGGCGCCAACTTTGACAACTTTGTTGTCTACCTCACCAAGGCACCCGATGTCAGCTCAGCTGTCAGCAATATCGCTGACAATCGTGTGGGCATTAGCGTTGCCGGCGGTGTGCTCACGGTCACAGGGGCTAAGCACATCAAGGTCTACAACACGGCCGGCGCGCTCGTGAGCACCAGCGCTGTCACCCGCCTGCCTGTTGGCGTCTACGTCGTTGTGGCCGATGCCAAGTGCCAGAAGGTGCTGGTGAGATAAGTGAGCAACGACCAAGAGGAAAGTGTCAAAAATCAGGGGTCAATAGCACAAGAACTATTGACCCCTGATTGTTTGCGTCAGCAAGCCTTCACAGCCTTACTTGACGGGACGGATGGTGATGGCGTAACCGCCGCCAGCCACCGAACGCAGCTTGAGCGTGGTCTTTGCATCAACCTTCTTCTTGGTGATGACGTAAGCCTGCGGGTTGGTGCGGTAGTTGGCATCCTTGGCGTCGGCATAGATGGTTGCCTCATACTTGCGGCCCTTGTCGAGGAAGTCGAGCTTGATGACCGAGTTGAAGTCCTGCTTGCCGGCGACGTTGCCCACAAACCATGCGTCGCTGTTCTTGTCCTTGCGGGCAATGGTGACATACTCCATGGGTTCGGCCTCAAGGTAGATCGAGCGCTCCCACTCGACGGGTACGTCCTTGATAAACTGGAAGGCATCCATGTGCTTGAGGTAGTTCTCGGGCAGGTCGGCGGCCATTTGCAGCGGGCTGTAAAGTGTCACATAGAGCGCGAGCTGGCCGCAGATGGTCGACAACACTTTCGAGTCGTTGTCGGGTGAGAAGGTGCTCAGGTCCATCTCAAAGATGCCGGGCGTGTAGTCCATCGGGCCGCCCTGCAGGCGTGTGAACGGCAAGATGGCGGTGTGGCCAGGCTGAGTCCCGCCGAATGCTTGGTACTCGGTGCCACGTGCGCTCTCGTTGCCAATCAGGTTGGGCCATGTGCGGCAAAGGCCGGTGGGACGCACTGCCTCGTGCGCATTGACCATGATGTGATGCTTGGCGGCCTGCTGGATGGCGTAGAGGTAGTGGTTGACCATCCACTGGCCGTAGTGATATTCGCCACGCGGGATGATGTCGCCCACATAGCCGCTTTTGACCGAATTGTAGCCGTAGCGGTTCATCAGCTGATAGGCTTCTTCGAGATGGCGCTCGTAGTTGCGCACGCTCGACGAGGTCTCGTGGTGCATCATCAGTCGCATGCCCTTGCTGTGCGCATAGTCGTTCAGCGCCTGGATATCGAAGTCGGGGTAGGGGGTCACGAAGTCAAAAACATAGTCCTTCGAGTTGCCGAACCAGTCCTCCCAACCTTCATTCCAGCCCTCAATGAGCAGTTGGTCAAAGCCATGCTCTGATGCAAAGTCGATGTAACGGCGCACATTGGCGTTGTTGGCTCCGTGCTTGCCGTTGGAACGCAGCTGACGATAGTCGGTCTCGCCAAGCTTGACGCTGGGCAACTCGTCGGTGTAGGCCCACGAATGTGCTCCAGAGATCAGCTCCCACCAAACACCCATATATTTTACGGGCTTGATCCACGAGGTGTCCTCAATCTTGCAAGGCTCGTTGAGGTTGAGAATCAGGCGTGAAGCCAATACATCGCAGGCGTTCTCGGTAACCATGATGGTGCGCCACGGTGTGTGGCACGGCGTCTGCATGTAGCCCTTGTTGCCCTGGGCGTCGGGGGTGAGCCAGGCACGGAATACCATGTTCTGGTCGTCGAGGTTCAGGCTCATGCAAGGATAGTCCACCAGAGCGGCCTCATGCAGGTTGATGTAAAGCCCGTCGTCGGTCTTGAGTTGCAAGGCCGTCTGGACACCGGTGCGGCTGAATTGTGTTTGGGATGAGTTGGGGCAGATGGCACCGTCAAACAGGCCACGAATCTCGCTCAAGCGCGAACGTGTGTACTCATACTCTTGGGTGTCGTAGTCGCCTCCTATCCACCAGGCGGTGTGGTCGCCTGTCATGGCAAACTCAGTGCGCTCCTCGGCGATGACAAAGTAGTTTAGGTTCTTTTGCTGCGGGAACTCGTAGCGGAAGCCCACACCGTCGTCATAGACGCGGAAACGCACCACCATCTGGCGGCCCGACTCGCGTTGCTCGAGCGTGACGGCCATCTCGTTGTAGTGGTTGCGGATGGCGGTCTCCTCGCCCCACACGGGACGCCAAGTCTCGTCGAAGGTGGCGTGATCGCTCTTCGACACATGGAAACCGCTGCACAGCGACACCTGCTGCGGCTTGACGTGGGTCTCTTCAAAGTTGTTGAACTCGCCCGTGCGCTTGCCCACCAGGTCAAATCCCAATAGACTTGGCTTAATTACGGGTTTACCCTTGAATGTCACATCGTAGTAGGCCTTGCCGCTACGCACATCGAGGCGCGCCACCACGTTTCCGTTGGGCGATGTCTCGGTCAGGCTATTGTCGGCGGCATAGGCGCCCAGCGCCAACAATGCCACCATCACTGTCATTGTAACGAAATGTTTCATTGCTTGTCAAAGTTTTATTTATGGGGGCAAAGATAGTGTAAACCGAGCGAAATACAAAACAAAAATCATTTTTTTGTTGTCAACCCGATTCGGAATTAGTCCCGGGAACTAGCCAGTTATCGTTCCGCCAGACGGCACGATTTCCGTGTTATTTGGGTCTTTCAGGATGTTGCATCCTGGAGTGATTTTTGTGAGGTAGATTGTCGTAGCGCGATAAAAGGGGATATAATGTTTCAAAACAATCTCTAAACATCTTATTTTCAATGCGTTAAAAACACGCAAAAAGAGCTTATTGTTACTGTTTTCAAGCAGAAAATGAGGTAAAAGTGAGTTTTTGTCGTAGTGGTTGTCGTAGTTCTGTAGTAGTGTTTTCCGTTCTATGTGTCGCGTTTATAGTACCTTTGCGGTAGCAAAAGCGGCGGCGCCGAAATGCCCCGTTTGCCGATGCCTAAAACTAGAAAAATAAACTTAAGTTTAACCTTTTAATAAATCGTTTATGAAGAGAATTCTTACTATGGTCTTTGCCGCTATGGCAGTCATGACCATGTGGGGCCAAACCAACCTGGCCCTGAATCAGCCTTCAATTGCCACATCAGGTGTCGCTAATGTCGGCAATGATGGCAACACAGGTTCCCGTTGGGAGTCGGCTCATGGCGTTGATCCACAGTTGTGGCAAGTGGACCTGGGTGAAGCGCAGGACTTCAACACCATCGTTATCACCTGGGAAGGTGCCTACGGCAAGACCTTCCAAATTCTGGGTGGCAACACCGTGGATGCTGATGGTTGGATCACCGATGGCGTGGTTCTTACCTCGATTGAGGGTCAGTCCCTCAGCGGTTTCCCCTATGTGCAGAGCTTGACGCTGCCCAACACTGCCCATTATCGCTATGTGCAGTTCAAGGGCATTGAGCGTGGCACACCCTATGGTTACAGTTTCTGGGAGTTTGAGGTCTTTAATCTCACTGAGGCTCCCGTATTGACAACGATGACCCTCACGGCTAGCGGCAATCAGGTGGAGATTGGCAAGACGATTAACCTAACGCTCGCTGGTTTTGACCAGTTGGGAGCACCTATTGCTACCGGTGATGTGACCTATGTGTTGAGCAATCCCTCGGTGGGCGCTGTCGAGAATGGTGTGTTCACGGCCGCTGCCGTGGGCGAGACCACTATCAAGGCCGTCAGCGGCGAGGTCGAGTCAAATGCAGTGACTGTCAAAGTAATTGGCGGTCAGAAAATAGACCTGTTCACCGACTGGCAGTACCGTATCTACAATCTAGGCTTAGCTCAGAGCAATAGCAAGGATGGAGCCTTTGACCAGAATACGACTGGTAGTGAATGGAATTTGTTGGGTAAGGAGACGGGTGCCGATGAGGCTAGCCGTACTTATGACGTTGGCTTTATTGCCGACTTGCGTGGCATTTATGATCTCTCTAGTATCTCTATCACTTTTGAGGGTGCTTGCTCAGAGGAATTCACCTTGGCGTTTGCGGGTGAGGATGGCGTGTTTGGCGATGCCGCATTTAATGGAGGAAAACCAGGCATCAATCCTCACACCGAGACCTTCGACTGCAGTGCCTTCACAGGTGTGCGCTACGTCAAGTTCCTTAGCACCAAGGCCGCCACGCAGTGGAGTGTCAAGATTTATGATTTCTCAGTCATTGGCACGCTCGTGAGCGCAGTGACCGATACCGAGGCTCCCGTTATCACCAGTGCTGAGGCCGATGCCGATGCAGCCACCGAAACCAGCGTGACAATCAACATCAACGCCAGCGACAACTCGTCGAAATTCTTGGCATACAGCATCAACAACACTATTTATACTCCAGGTGAAGGCAATAGCATTGTCATTGAGGGTCTGAATGGTGGAACCCAGTATAATTTTGAGGTTGTCGCTATCGATGCCTTCAACAACCGTTCGGAGGCCGTGACCGTGACCGCACAGACGAGTGGTGATGTGTTTATTCTTACCGCTGCTCCCGCGCCCACGCACGAAGCTGCCAATGTGGTGTCGATTTACAGCAATGCTTACGAACCCGCCACTGCATACTGGATTGGTGGATGGGGACAGACTACTCAGACCGCTTTTGAGACTGTCGACGGCGATGAGATGTATGTATTTACCAACTTCAACTACCTGGGCTTCGAGTACAATCCCATTGACCTGAGTGAAATGGAGTACTTGCACCTTGACGTGCTGCCCATGCAGGAGATGCGTCTGGGCGTGACCCCGATTCTGCAACCTGGTGGTGGCGCACCCAACACCGAGCAACCCACGTCGGTGGGTGAACTGACCCCGCGTCAGTGGAACAGCATCGATCTGCCGTTGAGCACGTTCGACACGCTCGACTTCACCAGCGCATTGAGCCATCAGTTCAAGTTTGACACCAATGGTGGTTCAACAGCCGACAAGCTCTACATCGACAACCTGTACTTCTGGAAGAACGCTTCGACCGAGCCCGTGCTTGGTGATGTCACTGGTGATGGCAAGGTGGATGTGAGCGACGTGAACGCTGTCATCAACATGATGCTGGGCAAGGCTACGATGGATCCCAATGCAGATCTCAATAATGATGGCAAGGTGGATGTGAGCGACGTGAACGCCATCATCAACATCATGCTGGGCAAAGGTCTTGTGACTGATTAATCAGCATTTTAAAACCCAAGATACAAGCCTATCTATTCATATAAAAACAAAACAACTCTAAGTCTAATAAGTGTGGGGCGACCGCAAGGCCGCCCCACTTTTTTAAGGGGGTATGTAATAATGCGGTTATGGCTGAAAATCCCCCTCTAAGCTAGAGGGGGTGCCCCGAAGGGGCGGGGGCGTGTGTCGACGATAAATAATCGACAACCAGCCTGTTATCACACACTCCTCCGTCGCTTCGCGCCACCTCCCCTAACTTAGGGGAGGAACTTTCTCCCAACCACTTTTAATTATTGCACACCCTCTTTAGAAATTATGTCAGCAATCACTTGAACAGCAAGGGCACGAACTGGGTGAGGTAACGACGCCAGTTGCGCCACTCATGGCCACCGGTGGTCTCGACATAGGTGTAGCGATGCCCGGCGCGGTCAAGCAGGGCACGGTACTGCTCGTTGCTGCGATACAGGAAGTCGTTGCTGCCGATGCCAATCCAGTAGAGTTTCAAGTCCTTGTTGAACTGTGTGGCGAGTTTCTGCTCAAGGTTGTCGTAGATGGGCGAGTGAACGTCGCGGCCCGGACGGATGGCGGCGGAGAACAGCCCCACATAGCCGAAGTCCTTGGGTTGGTTGGCACTGATGTAGAGCGAGTGGAATCCACCCATCGACAGGCCGGCAATGGCGCGCCCCGACTGCTTGCGGATGGTGCGGTAGTGCTTATCGACATAGTCCATGATGTCGTGGAACGACGACTCGAACGAGCCCTCCATCCATTGCTCATGGGCAAATGTGGGTGTCACCAGGCCGCGCTGGTCGCTGCCGGGAGCGGCATGCTCGTCGACATTGCCGTTGGGCATGACCACAATCATGGGCACTGCCTTGCCCCAGGCGATGAGGTTGTCGAGCACCTGGGCCGCCTGGCCCTGGTGCAGCCATGCCGTCTCGTCGCCGCCCGAGCCGTGCAGCAGATAGAACACGGGATAGCGCTGTTTGCCCTGCTCGTAGCCAGCGGGCGTGTAGACCATCATGCGGCGGCGCTTGCCCACGGTGGGTGAGTCATACCACACCGCGCTGACATTGCCATGAGGAACGTCCAGCGCCTGATAGTAGCGGCTCTGCGCACCGTCGACAAAGAACATGTTCTTGGTCGTTGCCACATCGCGCATGATGTACACATTGTCGGGGTCGAGCGTCTTCACGCCGTCTACCACATAGTTATAGAGGTACAGGTCGGCCGCCAGCGGCTGGGTGGTGTGTCGCCAGATGCCCGCCGTGTCGCGCTCCATCGCCACGGGCTTGTCAAAGTCGAGCTGCAACTCCACCTGCTGGGCCTGTGGGGCCTTGATGGCAAAACTCACCGTGTTGTCGCCATGCACTTGTGGCGAACCCTTGGCGCCACCGAATAACTCTTGCTGGGCACTCATCGTGAGTGCCATCGTCGCCATGAAGGCTAGGAATACAATCTTTTTCATCACATTTCAGGTTGTTTTTTGTGGCGCAAATATAGTAATATTCTGACAAAAATACCGCATGATTCGCCAAAAATCACTAACTTTGCACCAATCATGACACTCCAACAACTGAAACTGACTTGTGACGCACCGGGCATCGGCGTGGTGCAGACACTGCGGGGCGAGGTGGAGCCACGCAACCCCTACTCGCAATGGAACCTGTGTGACTACACGGGCGATGACGCCTTGCGCGTGCTCAATGCCCGATTGACCTTCTGCCAGCAGATGGGCATCGACTTGGACCAGCTGGTGATGCCGCGACAGAGCCACACCACCCATGTGGCGGTCATCGACCAGGATTTCTTCGACGCCGACATCGCCCAACAGGAGCAGCTACTCAATGACATCGATGCCCTGGTGACGGCCCTGCCGGGCATCTGCATCGGGGTGAACACCGCCGACTGCGTGCCCATCGCCCTGGCTGACCCCACCCACGGCATTATCGCCATCGCCCATGCGGGCTGGCGAGGCACCGTGGGACGCATCGCACAACGCACAGTCGAGACGATGTGCCGCCTTGGGGCCACCCCCGCCGACATACACGCCACCATGGGAGCAAGCATCTGTGCTGACTGCTTTGAGGTGGGCGACGAGGTGCCGCAAGCCTTTGAGCAGGCAGGCTTCGACATGACCGAAATCGTGCGCCGCAACGCCACCACCGGCAAGGCGCACATCGACCTGTGGCGCGCCAACCGCCAGGTTCTGTTGGCCGCGGGCATCCCTGCCGATCACATCACCCTGCCCACCGCCTGCAGCCGTTGCCACAGCGACCGCTATTTTTCTGCCCGCCGCCTAGGCATCCACAGCGGCCGCACCTTCACCGCCATCATGCGCACTCCCAACTCCTGAAAAAACAGCGCCGCCAAAAAAATCTCCATTCTATTTACGAGATTCCTAGCAAGATGCTTGCATATCTCAGGAGTTTTATGGAACTTTGTGACAAGATTGTGCTTGGGAAAGGTCATTTTTAACATTTTGATAACCTTGTGATTTTTGTAACTCGCTATTAATAAGCTACTTGTTGTGTTCGCTTGATACGGTAAGAAATTTGGATTTTAGCACTCAACCATAGTATCTTTGCACTCAGAATCCTGCCCCCCAATCCTCTCGCCTACGAGAAAGATTTTTCGCACTTTGCGTCATGCTGGGGGAGGTGTAACAGGACTTACGTTTTCATGCAGAGGACTTGCGTTCCTGCCCAAAAACTGATAGAATTTGTGACATGTTTAACCCTAAAATAATAGAAACGATGAAAAAGATATTAACAATGATGCTGCTGGCGCTGCTGTGCAGCATCGCAGCGCAGGCTCAGGAAAACGACTACCAACCGCTGGTTCGCGAGGGGGTACGCTGGGTCAATCATGCATCAATGGGTGGCGAGGATTTCTATGCAGAGCTTTCACCTTATGTTATTGAGTTTCATGGTGACACAATAATTACACGTTCAGGTGAATCTTTCCATTACAAGAAATGCTACAAATACGATCTGGACATTCAAGAATCCTCTGCATCCATTCAATATGAGGAAATGTTTCCCGTTGCATTGGTAAGAGAGGTTGACAAGAAGATTTATATTGTAGACTTTAATAAATCAGATTCAGAGCGGATTCTCTATGACTTTTCGTCCAGTGAAAAGACACTAATGGAACTTGATAGAGCAGGACTAAATGTTTATTAGGAATTAGAAATCGGAAAGCTATTATGTTTAGGTATCTATGCTATTCTATATACAAATTATATGAGAAGATGCCCTCTTTAAATCATCCTCCCGAATATTGTGTAGTGAATGGTTTTGTGTTCATCGTGATGTGCTTGACATTTGCACTAAATAGGGCATATATTGAGTTGATAGATTATATGAGTTTTAAGGTAGGCATTTTCACGGTGGGCATTCCGCTAATAATAATTTTTTCTATGCTCCTATTGTCACCGAGCTGTTTTTCTTCTAAAGTGCTCCAATATGTGGATGAGGTCAAAAAGGAGAATGCAAAGACGAAGCAAAAGATTTCTATTGTTTTAACTATAGCGTTGTTTTTCTTTTTAATATACATAGGTTTTATAGATTGGCATAATGACCTTCTGCGATGGGCTTTAGGAATCGAGCGGCCAAGCGTCTTGTCGCATGAGTTTGAGTACTATAACTATAGCAGATAACAACAGACAACATCATGTCCATAAAACTGACTGTCATAGCAACATTATGCTGGGTGCAGATAATCCTTTGCATCGTGGGCCTCCTTAGTTTCTTTGGAATCATTGGCAGTGTACCTTCAACGAAAAAGGTTTATTATTACGCCCCCCTTTGCCAAGAGTTGTTGCACAACAATCTGAAATCGCTTGCAGAATCTGTTGAGACAAATCCAAATGGATTAAATAATTTTGATATAAGACTTAACGATAGCTATGGGATTTACCTAGATGTAGACAGCTCTAGTCGAAGTGTTTCGTTTCGTGGTTACTATTTGCGCAATTCATCTTTTGATATTAGGCAATTCAGTAGGCCAGAATTTCCCTTTCCCATCTATCACCAACTAAAAGTGACACGGCTGGTCGAGGATGTGGTTTTTAAGGATATCAAATTTCGAAGCGAAACCACCAAGTTTGAAGATAGCCTCTCATCAATTTATTATCTGTTGGTAATGTCAACGGGATACCAGTTATTACTCGTTCCGCTCTCCATAATATATTTATATAAATCACAAAAAAAGGAATAATAAGTATATTTGCAGCGAGAATTATACGCGCATGAACGGTCATCTCACATCAGTTACACTTAATACTGGCGACACATTGGGACGATGTCGCAGCCGACATGGATCTGAACGGAACTATCGACATCAGCGACGTGAACGCCATCATCAACGTCATGCTTGGCAAGTGATTCATGAAGATTAACTCTGTGACACGGGCATATCCGCACCAACAAAAAACAAAAAGATGAAACGAATAATTACTTGCATATTGACAATGCTATTGATTTGTCAAATACTTTACTCACAACCAGTAACTTTTGGCAGAGGTGTTCGTGATGTCTCTTTAAGAACTCAATCTCATGGTCCCATCTGGATTGTTGATGGGGTTGATGTCGGATATAAAGAGATTTCTGCCGATGATATTGCGTCTGCAAGTCCGAGAGTGTTAATATCCTCGGCACTAGATGGAATCAATGCAGAAGATATAATTGATTTTCAGATTATTAAAGATGAGGAGGGACAGATTCGTTATGGAGAGAGGGGCAAAGATGGTGTAATAGTTGTTACCACACGCTTTCATCCTACAACTCAGCATTTAATGAAAATAGATGGGCATACGCTATATGATATATCTGCTCCTGCTCACACACGCGAACACATCATCGCACGCATCATTCAGATGCGCCAATACAACGAGTGGAAGGATGCTAAATGGATTTTGTCGCCAAGATTAATCGAGTTGGATCGAAATGCCATGCAACTTGAGGAATCGGATGTGGCATTCAAGCCGTTCTGTTGGAACGGGAAACTTTCAGACAGAGGAAATTGGCCTAAAA
>JAEEGI010010804.1_pt1 | contig 19792 bp, 19 predicted proteins | sample 8958751 | NCBI WGS metagenome assembly JAEEGI01 (sample SAMN16246545, study PRJNA631951) | gut metagenome | biome: gut microbiome; feature: rumen; material: KS-attached | host: Bos | place: Iran: Karaj | collected 2018-10 | reverse complement strand
TCAGTCGGGTCAGCTCCATGCGGGTGGGGTTGATGGTCTTCCCTGCCATGGCCCACCTCAGTCTTTCTTGGGCAGATACTTGTCCAGCATCTCCGGCTTGATGCGCTTGAGCTCGGACCGGGGCAGCATGCTCAGCAGCTCCCAGCCCAGATCCAGCGTCTGCTGGATGGTGCGGTTCTCCTCGAAGCCCTGGTTCACGTAGCGCTTTTCAAACTCGTCGGCGAACCGGGCGTAGATCAGATCGGTGGGGGTCAGGGCGGCCTCGCCCAGGATGGTCATCAGCTCCTTGGCCTCCTTGCCGGAGGCGTAGGCGGCGAAGAGCTGGTTCATGGTGGGCGCGTGGTCCTCGCGGGTCTTGCCCACGCCCACGCCCTTGTCCTTCAGACGGCTCAGACTGGGCAGCACGTCCACCGGGGGCAGCACGTTCTTGCGGTACAGGTCCCGGCTGAGGATGATCTGGCCCTCGGTGATGTAGCCGGTCAGATCGGGGATGGGGTGGGTCTTGTCGTCCTCGGGCATGGTGAGGATGGGGATCATGGTAATGGAGCCCTTGCAGCCCAGTTTCCGGCCGGCACGCTCGTACAGGGTGGCCAGGTCGGTATACAGGTAGCCGGGATAGCCGCGGCGGCCCGGCACCTCTTTCTTGGCGGCGGACACCTCGCGGAGGGCCTCGGCGTAGTTGGTGATGTCGGTGAGGATGACCAGCACCTGCATCTCCTTCTCAAAGGCCAGGTACTCCGCGGCGGTCAGAGCCATGCGGGGCGTGGCGATACGCTCCACGGCGGGGTCGTTGGCCAGGTTGGTGAACAGGACCGTCCGGTCGATGGCGCCGGTGCGCTTGAACTCCCGGACGAAGAACTCCGCCTCCTCGAAGGTGATGCCGATGGCGGCGAACACCACGGCGAAGTTGGAGGTGTCGTCCAGCACCCGGGCCTGGCGGGCGATCTGGGCCGCCAGGTTGGCGTGGGGCAGACCGGAGCCGGAGAAGATGGGCAGCTTCTGGCCGCGGACCAGGGTGTTCAGACCGTCGATGGTGGACACGCCGGTCTGGATGAACTCGTTGGGGTAGTCACGGGCGGCGGGGTTCATGGGCAGGCCGTTGATGTCCATGTACTTCTCGGCCAGCAGCTCGGGGCCGCCGTCGATGGGCTGGCCCATGCCGTTAAACACGCGGCCCAGCATGTCGCCGGACACGCCCATCTGCAGGGGGTGGCCCAGGAAGCGGATCTTGCTGTCCCGCAGGTTGATGCCGGCGGAGCTCTCAAACAGCTGCACCACGGCCCGGTCGCCGTTGACCTCCAGCACCTTGCAGCGGCGTACGGTACCGTCGGCCAGCTCGATCTCGGCCAGCTCGTCGTAGGTGACGCCCTCCACGTTCTCCACCACCATCAGGGGGCCGGAGACCTCGTGGATGGTCCGGTATTCCTTCATCATTCGTCCTCACCCGCCTTTCGGATCAGCTCTTCGACTTCCTTGTCCATATCCCGCTCCAGCTCCTCGTACGCCTCGGCGTACTTGTCCGCCTCGCTGTACTTGGCCCAGCCCAGCTTCTCCCGGGAGGGGGTGGTGAACAGATCCGTCAGACTCACGCCCTTGGCGATGGCGCCGCGGCACAGGTCCTCGTAGTGGAGGATCAGGGCCATCAGGCGCTTCTGCCGGTCAAAGCTGGAGTAGGAGTCCACGTCCATGAAGGCGTTCTGCTGGAGGAAGTCCTCCCGCAGCATACGGGCCACCTCCAGCGTCAGCTGGTCGCCGGCGGAGAGGGAGTCCTTGCCCACCAGCTGGACGATCTCGTTGAGCTCGTTCTCCTCCTGGAGGGTCCGCATGGCCCGGTCACGGTTGGACATGAACTCGCTGCCCAGGTTTTCGTCGAACCAGGGGCGCATGGAGTCCAGATACAGGGAGTAGGAGTTCAGCCAGTTGATGGCCGGGAAATGGCGGCGGTAGGCCAGGGAGGCGTCCAGGGACCAGAACACCTTGACGATGCGCATGGTGCCCTGGCTCACCGGCTCGCTCAGGTCGCCGCCCGGGGGCGACACGGCGCCCACGGCGGTCAGGGAGCCGATCCGCTCATCGCTGCCCATGCACTGGACCATGCCGGCCCGCTCGTAGAACTGGGCCAGACGGGAGGCCAGGTAGGCGGGATAGCCCTCCTCGCCGGGCATCTCCTCCAGGCGGCCGGACATCTCGCGGAGGGCCTCGGCCCAGCGGGAGGTGGAGTCGGCGATGACGGCCACGGCGTAGCCCATGTCGCGGAAATACTCGGCGATGGTGATGCCGGTATAGACGCTGGCCTCACGGGCGGCCACGGGCATGTCGGAGGTGTTGGCGATCAGGACGGTGCGCTTCATCAGCGTCTCGCCGGTGCGGGGGTCGGTCAGCTCCGGGAACTCCCGCAGCACGTCCGTCATCTCGTTGCCCCGCTCGCCGCAGCCGATGTAGACCACGATGTCCACGTCGGACCACTTGGCCAGCTGGTGCTGCACCACCGTCTTGCCGGAGCCGAAGGGACCGGGCACGGCGGCGGTGCCGCCCTTGGCGATGGGGAACATGGTGTCGATGACCCGCTGGCCGGACTGGAGCGGGGTCACCGGGGGGAACTTCTTCTTGTAGGGACGGCCCACACGGACCGGCCACTTCTGGACCATGGTCAGCTCGCGGAGCTCGCCCTTGTCGGTGCGGACCCTGGCGATCACGTCCTGGATGGTGTACTCGCCGGCCTCGGCCAGCCACTCCACCGTGCCGCGGACGCCGTTGGGCACCATGATCTTATGGAGCACGGAGGAGGTCTCCGGCACGGCGCCCAGCACGTCGCCGCCGACCACCGCGTCGCCGGGGACGGCGGAGGGCTCCCACTGCCACTTCTTGTCGCGGGGCAGGGGCGGCACCTCGATGCCGCGGGTGATGTTGGCGCCCACCCGCTTGACGATCTCCTCCAGCGGGCGCTGGATGCCGTCGTAGATATTCTCGATGAGGCCGGGGCCCAGCTCCACGCTCAGCGGGGCGCCGGTGGTCACCACCTCGGCGCCGGGGCCCAGGCCGGAGGTCTCCTCATAGACCTGGATGGACGCCCGTTCGCCGGTCATATTCAGGATCTCTCCGATCAGACGCTGGGGACCCACGCGGACGACGTCGGCCATGTTGGCGTCGGCCATGCCGTCCGCCACCACCAGCGGGCCGGAAACTTTGATGATCTTACCCATTTCTTCGCATTGCTCTCCTTTCAAGAGATGTCCGCGCCTACGGCGCGCTCCACCGCGCTCTGCAGGGCGGCCTCGGCCAGGCCCAGGGAGCCGGACTTGCCGGGGATCAGGATAATGGCGGGGACGGCGACGTCCTTGAACCGGGCGATCTCGCTCTGGAGCGGCGTCGCCAGCTGCTCCGTCAGGTAGATGACGGCGTACGCCTCCTGCACGATCCTGTGCATGACGGCGCGGGCCTCCTCCGGCGTCTCGGCGAAGAAGACGTCCAGGCCCAGGGCCTTGAAGGCCAGCACGCTGTCCCGGTCGCCGATCACGGCGATCTTATACATAGCTATCACGCAGCCTTTCACGAATGGTGTCGGCGTCCAGGCCGGCCTGCAGACCGGTGAGGATGATCCGGATGGAGGTGAAGTCGTTCTCCCGGGCCACCACGTAGCCGATGGGGACCTCTGGTCCGAAGGGGACGCTGCGGGACGTGGCCGCCTTTGCCAGCACGGCGTTGTCGCAGGCCTTCTCGAAGGCGGTCAGGCTGCTCCCGGACACCGCCTCCTGGCCCAGCTCCGCGGCCGCGGCCAGGGGCGTGGCGCGGTACAGGGCCGCCACGCCGTCGTTGACGTCGGCCAGGATCCGGTTGACCGCCACGGAGCCGCCCTCGAACAGCACCTGTTGCAGGAAGGTGCCCACCCGGTGCATCCGCAGGGTGCGGACGATGGAGCGGAGGTTGGCCGCGTCGATGAGGGTGCGGACGTAGTCCATCAGGAAGCCGCAGTTGGTGGCCCCGGCCATGGCCGACAGCTCGGAGAAGTAGGCCTTATCCAGCAGGAAGTCGCTGCGCTGGGGATCGCCGGTCTCGGCCAGGACCCGGGCGGCCTCCTCGGCCGCCGCGGCGGGGACGGGGGGCAGGAAGCTCCACTTCCCCGTCTGCTGGAGCTTGGACACCAGCTCGTCCGCCCGGACGCGGCCGGCATCCAGCAGCAGGCGGCGCACGTCGGCGCCCCGGCTCTTGATGAGGGTCTTCAGATTGTGGTAGTCGTATTTCAGCTTGAACACGTCCAGGATGCCCTTGTCCGGCATCTTCTGCTCCAGCTCCCGGAACATCTCCGAGCGCACCTGGGCCACGGCCTCGTTGAGGGAGCCCTCGCTGGAGGGATCGAAGGGCGGGTAGCCCAGCTCGGTGAGCACCTGGGCGCTCTCGGCCAGGCTGGCCGCGTGGAGCATCCGGTCCACGTGGGACCGGTCCAGCAGCTCCCGCTCCCGGCTCCGCAGGGCGGCGGACAGGAACAGATAATCCGTGTCCTTGGGTTTTCTTGCCAAAGGGAGTCCCCCTTTCAGTCAAACAGGACGCGGGCCACGTCCGACGCCATCTCCTGGCGCAGCTGCCGCAGCTGGGTGTCGAAGGAGCAGTTGGTCTCCACCTTCCCCCGCTTCAGCACCAGGCCGCCGCCCAGCTCCCTGGTCTCGTCGGACAGGGTGAAGGCGGCGCCGGAGGCGTTGGCGGCGGCCACCACGTCGGCTCCCACGCTCTCCCGGTCGGCGGCGGAGAGGACGATCTCCTCGCAGCCGGTGCCGGCGGCAGCGGCGGTCTTCGCCAGCAGGGCCACGTACTCCTCACGGGGCAGCTCCCGCAGAGCCAGGGCGGCCCGGTCAAAGGCCTCGTCGATGCAGCCCTGCTTGGCGCTCAGCAGCATCTGGCGGCGCTCCATGTCGGCGCTGCCGGCCAGACGCTCCAGCCGGTCGGCCACCGTCCGCTTGCGCTTGGCCTCGGCGTCGGACTTCAGCTGCCGCGCCTGGGCCTTGTAGCCGGCCCGGGCCACCTCGATCCGCTTGCCGGCCTCGGCCAGGATCGCCTGGACCTCCGCCTCGCCGTCCCGCAGGATGTGGGCGTTGATTTTTTCCAATCCGTTCATGGCACCCTCCTTACAGGGCGTTCATGAGCAGCAGGATAGTGGCCAGCAGGGACAGGATGGCGTAGAACTCCACGATGCCGCAGAAGATGATGCCCTTGGTGGAGGCCTCGGGGTGCTTGGCCACGATGTTCACGGAAGCGGCGGCCACGCGGCCCTGGAAGATGGCGCTGAGCCAGCCGCCCAGGGCGATGGGGAGGCAGGAGGCAAACACGGTCAGGCCCTGCTGGACGGTCAGCGTCTGAATGCCGGCGCCGCCGAACACGCCGATCTGAAGCAGGACGAAGAACCAGGCCACCAGGCCGTACAGCCCCTGGGTGCCGGGCAGCACCTGCAGGATCAGGCACTTGGTGGACTTCTCGGGGTCCTCGCTGGTCAGGCCGGCAGCGGCCTCACCTACCAAACCGGTGCCCTTGGCGGAGCCGATGCAGCACAGACCCACAGCCAGGGCGGCGCCCAGGAACGCAAGACCCAGTCCGCCGAAAGATTCAAAGAAAGCAGCCATTTTATTTGTCCTCCTTAATGATTTCTACATGGTTGGATTGAAGAGATAGGGGTCGGAACGCCTTGCCGCCGTCGCGGTAAAAGCGGCCGAAGAATTCCAGGAATTGCAGGCGCATGTCGTGGACGTAGCAGCCCAGCAGGTTCAGCGCCAGGTTCAGCGCGTTGCCGATCAGGGAGATGATCACGAACACGATCACGCTGCCGAAGGTGGAGCCCAGGGTGTTGAACACCTGGGCGATGACGGAGCCGGACAGCATCAGCGCCATCAGACGCACGTAGGAGAGGATGTCGCTGAAGAAGCCGGTGACGCCGTTGTAGACGGCGGAGACCAGAGACGTGACCTTGCCGAAGCCCCTGGCGCTGCGGGTGGAGCCGTAGACCAGCATCACGCCGCCCAGCACCAGCACCACGGGCACGCCCTTCACCACGCCGATCTTCAGGATCATCAGCACCAGGCCCGCCAGGATCACCCACCAGGTGATCTCGTCCCACAGGGCGTCGGCGAAACGGCCCTCCCGGGTCTTTTTCACGGCGCTGACCGCCATGCCGGTGAAGATCTGCAGCACGCCCAGGGCCATGGAGCCGATCATCACCATCATGGTGTCGTTCAGGGGCGTGAACAGGGCCGGCAGCTCAAAGGTGCTGCTGGGGTCGATGAGCCGGCACAGCTGGGGGATGAAGTCGCCCAGGAAGCCGCCGGTCAGGGCTCCGAAGATGAAGGTGCTGATGCCGCACCAGAAGATCATCTCCATAAAACTGGGGTCGGCGGGGCGTTTCTTCTTCAGGAACAGCCGGGACCCCACGATCATCAGGATGCCGTAGGCCATGTCCGCCATCATCATGCCGAAGAAAAGGATGAAAAAGGGGGCCATGACGGGGTTGGGGTCGATGCCGTTATAGGCGGGCAGGGAGTACTGCTCGGTGATGCAGTTCATGGACCGGGTGAAGGCGTTGCCCTTCAGCTTCACCGGCACCTCCGCCATCTCCTCCTCGGTGGGGTCGGCCAGCTCCCAGGCGCAGTCGTACCGATCCAGCAGAGCGGTGAGCTTATCCGTCTCCTCCGCCGGGACCCAGCCCTGAAGGCAGAAGATCTTCCGATCCGTCAGCAGGCGGCGGCGGTTGTCCTCCCGGTTCAGCTGGGTGGAGATCCGGTCGGCGGCCAGGCGCAGGTCGTCCTGCCGGTCGCCCAGGTTCACCAGGAACTCCTTTTCCAGCTCCTGTGATTTTCTCACCCGCTCCAGCTCGCCGGCGATCCGGTCGGTATTGGCCCGGACGGTGCCCTGCCAGCCCTTCAGCTGGCCGGTGTTGAAGCCGTAGGCCCGGAGGACCGCCAGCGCCGCGTCGGCGGCGGACTTGTGGCAGATCAGCAGCAGGCACTGCTGCTCACTGCTCTGGGACAGGCGGTAGACCTCCGCCTCCTCCACCTTGTCGGCCAGGTCGGCCCGGAGCTTCTCGAACTCCACCGGGCCGGGGACGGCGCCGGTGATCACGTCGGCGGTGCGGGTGGCCGTCAGATCCACGGGAACGTCCAGCTCCGCCCAGGGGGCCAGGGACGCCTGCTCGGCCAGGAGGCGGGATTCCTGTACGCCCAGGCGGTTCAGCTCGGCGTTATGCTCGTTGACCGCCTTCGCCACAGCCAGATGCTCGGCCAGGAGGCTCTCATCCAGGAACTCCGCCTCGCCCACCATGGGCCGGGGGGTCAGCAGGCCCGTCTTCCGGGGGGCCACACGCCGGAGGGTATCCAGCGCGGTCTGCAAAACGCGCAGTTTGGCCTGCCGGTCGGCGGTCAGGTCGTCCTCCCGCTCCAGCAGATCCTGCCACTCCGTCTCGTCGGCGGGCGGCTCGCTCAGGTGGAGGCAGCCCATCTTCTGCAGGCGGCGGAACAGCTCGTCCCGGTCACTCTCCATGGCGATGAGCCGGACGCGTTTCATTTTAACGATGGCCATTCAGCGTCCCACCACCCTTCCGACGATCCGGGCTACGGCCTCGTCCATGCGGCCGGCGGCCTGCTCCCGCAGCTGGCGGCACTGCTCCTCCGCCTGGCGCAGCACGTCCTGCCGCCGGGCGGCGGCCTGCTCCTCGCAGGTCTTCATGGCGGCGGCGTCCGCCTCCCGGATGGTCTGGCGGGTATCGGCCAGGAGGGCGTGGCCCTCCTTCTCCACGGCGTCCAGGGAATCCTTGGCCTGGGCTCTGGCCTGAGCCTTGGACTGCTCCACCTGCTCCTCCAGCTTCCGGATCTCCTTGACGACTTCCATATACATTATGAGCTCCTCCTTTCGGCAGAGTCGTTTTTCCGCCCGTATCACGCGATGGCACAGGCGAAGCATTGTGCGCTTTTCGGGGCTCTCAGCGGCGATTCCGCAGAAGCCCACATTCTAGAAGATTATACCACAACCCACCCCGGTTCTTCAATCTTTTTTGCAAAGGTTTTTAGTGGCGGCTCCCTTTTGCACAAAAAAGCGTCCCGTCGAAGGGAGGCGCTTCGTATGGGAGCCGCCTGCTTCGGTTTTTTGCAATCGGCCGGAAGGATCGAATGGCAGGTATCGGCCTTAAGCGCTTTTTAAGCCCGTTATTAACTTGAGAAACGCGAAAAACATTTACAGCCTGTCAAAAAGCAACATAGCCGCTTTTTGACAGGCTGTACGCCTTGACGCTGTGGAAGCGTTCAGATCAGAGGCTTCAAGAGCCCAGATCTACCCACAAGGCAGGGCGGACGGCGCCGTTGCCCTGGTAGTTGATGACGCCGCAGTCGTTGATGCCGCCGTTGCTGCCGACGGCCGCAACGTCGTTGGAATGGGAGCCGGGGGACCGCAGCCACCACCATCGGCAAGCTTGTTTGCCATCCACCTCTTCCCACTCGCTTGTCCAGACTCCCTGGGCAGCCGCATAAGGAGTCGGCGAGCATTTCCTGGCTTCATCCGAGCTGAAATACCGGTTCGCTTCCGTGATGCTCAACAGGAACACCTGATCCGTCGTGCTGTTTCCGGGAGTTGTGATGAAACGCGGATTCTTGTCCGCGCTGACGGTCACGACGGGGATCATTGCTCTTTCTTCCTCTGAGAACGCCGCGTTCAGGAACGTGCCGTTCAGCCATTCGCGAAGAGTACAGGTCTCCCACGTCACCCACGTGTAGGCCACATTATACTGCTGGCAATCCAGCGCGTATCTGCTGATCAGCAGGACCCGGCTGCCCTCCCTGGCAAGTACGATCCACTCGATTTCTTCTTCCCCGTTTGAAGTGTCGTTATCCTGCTCATACGCGCCAAAAACGGCACAGGAGCCGACTTCGGCTTCGGACAGCAGCTCTTTTTCGTATACCGTTCTGATGCTCTCCCGAAGCTCTTTGCTGTTTTGATAATCCATTCCGTCCAGCAGGAGGTACGCCGCCTTATACTCTCCGGAATCGATCAGCCTCTTCGCCTTATTGAGTTTTTGCAGAGGAATGACAACCGTTGTCAGCAGGATCGCAAACGCAATGCAGGCAACGATGACCAGCGTTGCCTGCATTGCGATCGTCCTCCTGCGCTTCTCTGCCGTTTTGCCGCGCATGGACATGGTTCCTTATCCTCCCGTGTTCCCTCTTCCCGGTTGAGGCACAGCTGCAAATAGCGGCCGCCCGGGAAGCAGGGCTTCTCGTATGATAGAGCGACAGATCAGATGCGGACGGCCAGGTTGTAGGCGGCCTTGGTGGCCTGCCACATATTGCCGGGCCGCTGGGTGTTGTAGCTGTCGCCGATGTTGTGGACCTCGGGGGCCACGTGATCCATCAGGGCGGCCAGGAAGGGCCGATCGTCGCCCTTGTTGCCGATGGCCAGGACCACCAGGTCGGCGTCCAGCTGCTCGATGACCTCCTCGTTGGTCATCTTGGGGGCCAGGGGATTCTCCACGTTCTTGGGGATGATGGGCGTCCAGGTGCAATAGGGATCGGGCACGGCCTTGCTGCGGTTCCGTGCGATGACCACGTGGCCGTCCTCGAAGCGGGTGACCTTGGCGCAGTTGATCAGCTTGCCGCCGTCGGCCTCGAAATAGTGGATCAGATGGCCGCGGTTGGCGGTGCAGGCGCCGTCCTCGAAGTACTCCAGCATCTCCACGCAGGTGACGTCGCGCTGATGCTCGGTGGCCAGCCAGAAGGCGGTCTCCAGGCCCACGGCGCCGCCGCCTACCACCACGATCTTCCTGTCGGTGTCCTTCAGCTCCTCCGGATGGGTCAGCAGATGGACGGCCTCCACGTGGCGCATGGTATCGATGCCCGGGAACTTGGGCTGGCCCTCACGGGAGCCGTTGGCGAAGACCACGGCGTCGTAGCCGGCGGCCTTCAGCTCCTCGTTGGTGACGGTGGTGTTCAGATGGACCGTCACGCCCTCGGTCTTCTCCGTCTGACGGATCAGCCACTCCATGTAGTTGTGGAGATCGTACTTGCTCAGAGGGGCGCCGGCGGCGTGCATCTTGCCGCCCATCCTGTCGCTCTTCTCGAAGATCTCCACCGTATGGCCCCGGCGGGCGGCGGTGATGGCGAAGTTCAGTCCGGCGCAGCCGGCGCCGATGACGGCGATGCGCTTCTTCACGGCGGCGGGGGCGGGCACGGCGGGCAGCAGCTCCTCAAAGCCGGTGCGGGGGTTCACGGCGCACTGGGGATGGCCGCCCTCCACGAACTCGTTGATGCAGCCCTCCTGGCAGCCGATGCAGGGCCGGATCTCTTCGACCTTGCCGGCATAGGCTTTGTTGCACCAGTCGGGATCAGCCAGCACGGGCCGGCCCAGCATCACCATGTCACACTTGCCATCGCGCAGAGCCTGCTCGGCAAGGTCGGGATAGCCCAGCTTGCCCACGGCGACGATTGGGATCTCCACACCGGCGTTGGACTTGATCTGCCGGACGGCGAAGTAGTCCTTGGCCACCTTGGCGACGTCCAGGAAGCAGCCAGCCGGCATGCCGGCAGGGGGATGCGGCAGCCACCAGTTATCGTAACAGCCCAGGTCCACGTCGAACATATCGACGCCTGCCTTGACCAGGTTTTCCATGTAGTTGAGCGTATCGGCGATCGAGCGGCCGTTGCGGAAATTCTTCAGGCTCTTTACCGTCTCCATGCGCTTGCCGTAGGTCTCGTTGAGCGCGAGGGAGAGGTCGATGCGGTACATGATCGGGTAGTAAGGCCCCACGCGCTTGCGGATCTGCTTGATGAGATCGATGCCGAAGCGCTGCCAGTCGGCATATTTGCCGGCCCTGCGGCGGTTGAACGCGGGGGAGGTCATCTGGTCGAGCAGATAGCCCTCGTGGCCGTGCAGATAGACGCCGTCAAGGCCCATGACCTTCGCATCCAGCGCGGCCTGACCGGCATTGCGGATGATCTTATCGCACTCCAGGTCGATCAGCGGGCGGCAGGGCACATCCGGCAGGTAGAAACTGGGGTTGAAGGAGGCGCTTACCGGAAGCTGATACTTTGTCAGCAGGCACTGCGGGTTGCCCACGCGGCCCAGACCCGGCGTGAGCTGAATGAAGATGCGGCTGCCGCGGGCGTGCACCCCCTGCGCCAGATCACGCCAGCCCATAAAATTCGTACGCGTGCCGTCGATGCGGGGGAAGTAGGAGTAATTGCCCTTTTCCGTCACAGAGGCGTCGATATGGTGACTGATGGGGATCAGGCCCGTGGTCAGAAGCCCGATGCCGCCCTCGGCGCGGGCAAAGAAATACTGCAGCATCTTGTCGTTTGGCCGACCGGTTTCCTCCGCCATCTGGCAGTTGCCCATAGGCGCCATGACGATGCGGTTTTTGACTTTGAGCCGGTTGATCCGGATGGGGGAGAAAAGCTTGTCATAGGGGAAAAGCTCGCGCGTCATGCGCGCGGCGCGGCCGGGATCGGTCTGGAACCAGCTGCCGTAGCTGTCGACCAGCTGCTGTACCAATGCATCTGTTTTCATGGTGATTCCTCGCTTCCTGTATCATCGATCGTAAACTGAGAGCGTTTGCCTTTGACATCAGTGTAGCATACTGCAGGGCGGGAATCAATGAAAAAAGAGGGAGGGCCTCAGCCCTCCCAGAGTTTGTCTGATTCAGGAGATCGCCTCTGCCCCGCGCTCAAAGCCGAGACAGGAGCCGTCTGCCGCCCAGCGCGGCGTGCAGTTTAAAAAGAAATACGCACCCAGCGGCGAGCGCCACATCTGCGCGTCGAACTGTGCGGGATCGGCGGGCGATGTGTCCTCGTGGAACGAACCGCCCGGGACGATTCGAAACAGCACGCCGTCGTCCCACTGATAGAGTTTGTGGTCCGCCTGTTCGGGATTCAGATCGGTCAGATAACCCTGCTCGATCAGCTCCTCATAGCTGAGTGTCAGGCATTCCGCATCGTGCGCGTCGGCGAAGGCCTGTGCAATGGCGACACATGATTCCTCACTCAGTTCACCGGGCGCACGGGACAGATCCACGCTGACATAGCGAATATCGCTCATCAGACCGGGGTCGCTGGCTGTCAGCTCGTCAAGCACCTGTGTGTAGAGCGCGGCATAGTCGTATGTCGCAGCCTCCGGATCGGGGGAGGAGACCGTGCAGGCGCACAGCAGCAGGGCAATTAGCAGAGATAGTAAAGTGATCGGCAGTCGTTTCATAGCAACGCCTCCTTTGTTCCTTTGGACGCACGCGGACAAAAAAAGTTCCCGGGGAAGGGCTTTCCTTTCTGCGATAGATGTGCTATACTTTTCTGGCCTGCCCAATGGGTTGGATGCCATACGGGCAGATGGAATGCATATTCAATGGGGGCTGTCATGACGAGACAACGCAAGGCGGAGCTGCTGCTGATCCTGGCTACCGCCTTTTGGGGAATATCCTATTATCTGACGGATGTATGCTTTGCCGAGCTGGAGCCGCTCACGCTCAACGCGATCCGCTTTATCCTTGCATTTCTGGTTTTGGGTGCGGTGATGTTTCCGCGCCTGCGCAGGGCCAGCCGCACGACCTGGAAATACAGCGTAATCCTCGGACTGGTGTTGACGGTGGTCTATCTTGGCGCGACTTACGGCGTCAAGTATACCTCTTTGTCCAACGCAGGGTTTCTGAGCACGCTGGTCGTGGTCTTCACGCCGATCCTGCAGCTGATCGTCTATCACAAGGTGCCGGACCGCAAGACGCGCCTGGCGCTGCTGCTGTGCGTGATCGGGCTTGCGATGCTCTCGCTCAATGAAAAATTCCTGCCGGCCAAGGGCGATCTGCTGTGCCTGATGTGCTCGGTGTCCTACGCGGTCGATATTCTGATCATGGAGCGCGCCGCGGCCGATCCGAAGGTGGATGCGATCGCGTTGGGCGTATTGGAGTTGGGCGTAGTAGGCTCATTGATGCTGGCGCTTGCGCTGCTGTTCGAGCAGCCGTGCCTTCCGCACTCCGCCCCGGTCTGGGCGGCAGCGCTGTTTCTGGCGCTGTTCTGCTCCGGCGCCTCGTTTGTGATCCAGGCCTCTGAGCAGCGCTATACCACCGCCACGCGCGCAAGTCTGATCTTCACACTGGAGCCGGTCTTTGCAGCGATCGTGGCCTTTGCCCTCGCGGGAGAGCGGCTGCGTCCGCGCGGCTATGTCGGCGCGGTGCTGATGCTGCTGAGCCTTTTGATGATGGAAGTGGACTGGAAGAGCCTGCGCGGAGGAAAACAGCATGACAACGTTTGACAAGGTCTATGAAGCGGTCCGGCGCATCCCAAAGGGGAGCGTGGCGACCTACGGCCAGATCGCCGAGGCGATCGGCAACAGAAGGCTTTCCCGTGTGGTGGGCTATGCGCTGCACGTCAACCCCGAGCCGGGCGTGATCCCCTGTCACCGCGTGGTCAAGCGCGACGGCGAGGTGTCAAGTGCTTTTGCTTTTGGGGGCGCGAACCGTCAAGTCGAGCTGCTGAGAGCGGAAGGTGTGACCTTCGCAGATGAGAGCCATGTGGATATGGCGCGCTGCTGCGTTCGCGCGATCCCTCTGGTGCTGTAAAAAGAACAGGAAAAGCCCCTCTCCGTACGGAGAGTGGCCTTGTTTTTCATAGAATACGGCACAGCAGGATCGGCAGGAACACGGCGGGGACGTAATTCATCACCTTGATCTTCGTCAGTCCCAGCATATTCAGCGCGAGGGCTATGATCAAAAGCGAGCCCACGCACTTCATCTCCGCTACCGCACCGGTCAGAAACGGCGCAAGGAACGACGCGCACAGCGTGATCGCGCCCTGATAGATCAGTACCGGGATCGCGGACAGCCCAACACCGATGCCCAGCGTAGAGGCGTAGACCGCAGAGGAGACCGTGTCCAGCACGGTTTTGGCATAGAGTGTGGAATGGTCGCCCGAGAGCCCGGAGTCCAGCGCGCCCATGATGGCCATGGCGCCTACACAGAACAGCAGGGAGGCGGTAACAAAGCCCTCGGAGAGCGAGCCCTTCCCACTGCTTTTTTGAAAGTGGCGCTCCAGTGTATCGCCCAGGGCGTGGATGCGGTCATCCAGGCGCAGCAGCTCACCGATGATCACGCCGATGATGATGGAGAGGATCGCAATCAGGGCATTTTCTCCGGCCAGCGCACCGCTGATGCCGATGTAGAGCACGCACAGCGCCACGCCCTTCGTGATCGCGTCGCTCATATGCGCGGGGATGAAGCGGCCCAGCAGCAGTCCCACCGCAGTGCCGCCCAGGATACCCAAGGCGTTGACGATGCTGCCGGTCAACATGATGCTTCCTCCTTTGCTCGGCGGATCAGATCCATGACCACGTCGCCACCCAGCATCAGTCCGCCGCAGCCCGGCACCCAGGCGAGGCTGCCCGGTACGCTGCGCCGCCCGGGCGGCGGCGCCTCCAGCGGGGCAGGGGTCAAGGCCTCTTCGGGGCTGAAGAGCACCCGAAGGTGTGTGATGCCGCGCGATTTGAGCTCCTTGCGCACCACACGCGCCAGGGGACAGTTGTAGGTCTTGGACAGGTCAGTCAGCTGCAGCTGAGAAGGGTCAGTTTTATTGCCTGTGCCCAGCGCAGAGACGATGGGGATGCCGCGGTTAAGCGCGGTCTCGATCAGGTCCAGCTTGGACGAAACCGTGTCGATCGCATCAATGATATAGTCGTAGCGAGAGGAGAAGAACATATCGCGCTCAGAGGCCTCATATCGACCACAGATTGGATGAAGGATCGCATCGGGATTGATGTCGCGGCAGCGCGCGGCGATGGCGTCCGCCTTGCTCTGGCCCACGGTAGAGTGCAGTGCTTCGAGCTGGCGGTTGAGATTGCTGATGCTGACCACGTCGTCGTCCACCAGCGTCAGCTCACCCACGCCGGAGCGTACCAGCGCCTCCACCGCATAGCTGCCCACGCCGCCCAGACCAAACACAGCCACATGACTTTGCTGCAGCGCGGCGACAGCGTCCGCACCGAAGAGCATCTGCACGCGAAGGAATTGTTCCTGCATGGTTCACCTCGAAATCAAAACGATAGCATAAAAGCCGGCACAAGGCCGGCTTTTATGAATGGAAGAATCAGTTGATGTACTTCATACCGTCCAGCTGCTCCACCTCGGGCTCAGTGTCGCCCATGATGTTGCTGTACCACTCATCATAGTCAGCGCTCTTGAGCGTGTTGGTGACCTGAGTCTGCCAGTAGGGCTGGGCGTCAGCGCCCACGAAGTACATGATGTGGTAGCCATAAGAGGTTTGCACGATACCGGTGTCGCCGGTCTTGCGAGCGGGATCGAAGCACCAGTTCTCAAACTCCTCAACCATCTGGCCGGGAACAACACTGGCGTACAGACCGCCGTTGGAGGCGGAACCGCCGTCGGTGGAGTTCTCAGTCGCGAGTGCGGCAAAGGAATCCTCAGTCGCCTCGCCGGACTTCCACTGCTCAAGCAGCTCGTTTGCCTTGTCCTCGCTGTCGACCAGGATATGGCGGACGGAGACGGCGTTGAAGTCGTTGCGGGACTTGCCGTGGAACACGGCAACATAGTAACCGGCGTCGGTGCCATAGGTCAGCACATCGCTGTCGCCTTCAGTACGGCCGCTTTCAAAGGCCCAGGACTGCAGGGCAGAGGAGCCGTTTGCCATCGTGGTGGTGTGGGTATAGGTCGCATCGAGATTCTTGCCGATGACCTCAAGCAGCTCGCCGTTCTGGCAGCGCTCCAGCGCGGCGTCAGCCTTTCCCTTGGCTTCTTCAAGCAGGGAGGCTTTTTCCTCGTCGGTGGCGTCGCTGGCCGCACCGGTAGTGATGAGGATGTATTCCACATCGGCAGAGCTGTAGGAATCGGGATCGGCGTCATAGGCCTGCTGGATCTCGTCGTCGGTATAGCTCAGCGTATCAAGATAGGCGCTGGTGTAGGCATCGGCCAGGGCGAGCTGGCGGAAGTCGCGCTCAAACACCTGCTTGTTGACCATCGGACCGTAGAGGGCCTTGATGTAGCGGGTGGCACTGATATTGTTGGTAGCGGCGTTTTCCTTGATGGTGCTCCAGGCGTTGGCCAGGGAATCTTCCACTGCCGTGCCGGCGTCAAAGCCCTCCTCCTCGGCAGCCTTGGTCAGCAGCTTGGTGGAGTGGATGTTGCTCGCGGCCTGGTCAACAAAGAAGTCAAACCAGCTGCCCTCGCCATAGGGATTTTCCTGATCGCGCAGGGACTTGGACGAGTCGAACAGATAGCTGGCATAGCTGCCGTTCTGGCTCATGAAGGTGTTGTAGGCGTTGTGATAAAAATAGGAGGCGTCAGCTGCAGAATAGGTTTCGCCGTCGACCTTCAGCGCATCGGTGCCGCGCTGAATGATGTTGGAATTCCACACCAGCAGCGCAACCGCGCACAGCACGAACAGCGCCAGAATGGCGGTATAGCGGTTGGTGGTGCGGCGTTCCTTGGCCTTTTCCTCGTCAGCCTTGACCTGCTTGGGATCCACATAACCGGAGCTGGCACGCTCCTGACGGATCTTCTTTTCTCTTGAAGCACTCATTTGTTGTTTCAGTCCTCTCAATTATTGCGTGTTGCTATGCAAAAATGCTAAAACATTATAACCAATATTATCGGAAACTGCAAGTCTTTGTTTTGATTTTTTGAAATTAATATGAGCGCGGCGCTGCTTTCTGCATAGAAACAGCGCCGCGGAGATGGAATGCGGAAGATATTGCCGCCAGAGCGGAGAAGAGGGGCTTACTTCGTGCCGAAGATACGGTCGCCCGCGTCGCCGAGACCGGGGACGATGTAACCGTTTTCATTGAGGTGTTCATCCACCGCACCGCAGTAAATGTCCACATCGGGGTGACGCTCGCGGATGCACTTGATGCCCTCGGGTGCGGCAACCAGCACCATGAGCTTGATGCTCTTGCAGCCGCGGCGCTTCATCTCTGCGATGGCGGCGTCGGCGCTGCCGCCGGTGGCCAGCATCGGGTCGACGATCATCACGTCTCGGGAGGCAATGTCCTTGGGCATCTTGCAGAAGTAGACGTGGGGCTCCAGCGTCTTCTCGTCGCGGTACATGCCGATGTGGCCCACACGGGCGGAGGGCACCATGCGCAGCACGCCGTCCACCAGGCCGAGACCGGCGCGCAGGATGGGCACGACGGCAATCTTCTTGCCGGCGAGCGTCGGCGCCTCCATCGGGCAGATGGGCGTTTCGATGTGCTTGGTGGTCAGGGGCAGGTTGCGCGTGGCTTCATAAGTGATGAGCATGCCGATCTCACTGACCAGCTCGCGGAAGTCCTTGACGCTGGTGCTCTTGTCGCGCATGATCGTCAGCTTGTGGGCAACGAGGGGATGATCCATCACGTGTACTTTTTCATCGAACATAGTAAGCTCCTCCGTAATTAAATTTGTATATCAATTTTGTTCGCCTTGCTTTTGTAATCTCGCGCTGCGCTCGCGCTCTGCCTGGGAGATACGCAGGTATACCGGCCGCAGCGCCTGGGCAGTGCACGCTTCTCCGCGCACATATGCCGCCTGTGCGGCAAGGGCTACGCCCACGGCGTTCTGCCAGCGCAGCGCGGCAGGGGCCAGCTCGCACGATATGCCGTTTTTGGAAAGATCGTCATAGCACAGCAGCGCGCCATCGCCCAGGACGATCTTGCGTCGGTTATCGCCGCGCAGCTCCTCACGCACTTTCTCCAGTGCGATCGCTCGGTCGGGACATAGACGGATGAGCGAGCCGCCGCGGGCTTCGAAAATCGCGTTGTAGATCTGGTGCCGTCTGGCATCCATCGCGCAGATCAGCAGCGCATCCATGTGGGCCAGGTTGTGCGCCATGGCCTCCAGCGTAGACACGCCCAGGCAGGGCTTGTCCGCCGCCCAGGCGAGACCCTTGAGTGCGCTGACTCCGATGCGCAGCCCGGTGAACGAGCCGGGACCGGCAGCGACCGCCAGCGCGTCCATCTGAGAGAGCGTCAGCTCCGCGTTTTTCAGCATGGCTTCCACCATCGGCATCAGGGTGCGGCTGTGTGTCAGCCCCGTGCACTGAAAGCAGGAGGCAAGGACGTTGCCGTCCTCCACCACGGCGGCGGAGGCGCTTTTTGCCGAGGTTTCCAGTGACAGAATCTTCACGCTGTTTCTCTCCCTTCCGCGCCGGTCACGGTGATCACGCGCCAGTCGTCATGTCCTTCCATTCGGGCAAGATCCACCACAATGGTGCCCTCCGGCAGTTCATCACAGATGCGTTCGCTCCACTCCACGGCGCAAATGCCGCCGCGGTCGAGGTAATCCTCCCACCCAATGTCAAACAGTTCCTCCGCGGAGGAGAGACGGTAAAGGTCAAAATGAAACAGGGGAATAGGCCCGTCGTACTCGTTGACGATGGTGAACGTGGGGCTGGTGACGCGGCCGCGGCAGCCAAGGCCGCGCGCAAGCCCGCGGGTGAAGGCGGTTTTGCCCATGCCGAGTGAGCCGGTATAAGCCAGCACGTCGCCGGGGCGCAGCAGCCGGGCCAGCGATGCGCCGAAGTCCTCCGTCTCCGCCACACTGTGGCTGATGATCTGCATGTTTCCGCCCCCTTTCCCCATATTAACTCATTCTATCATGCAAGTATAGCACAAACGATCAGATTTGACAATCGTTTTTCAGCCGATTTTTCCCAACCGGTATAATCAAAAGAAAAGTGCGGTTTACTTCCGACTACTTTCATGCTATAATAAATCAATACTTCTGAAAGGAGGGGAGAGGACATGGGCCGTTTACGGGAGTTGGCGCACGACATGCTGCGCCAGTCGGATCTGGTGCTGCTGACGCTGTGCTCGCTGGCCACGCTCTACGGTATGGTACTGATTCTCAGCGCGACGCACACGGTTTACAACGGCTCGCTGAAACGCGTGATCGTGCAGGGCCTGGGCTGGATGATCGGCGTCGGGGCATACTTTTTCCTCTCCTCACTGGACGTGGCGGAGCTGAGCAAGCGCTGGAAATGGCTCTTCGGATTCAACGTCGGCTTCATCCTGCTGCTGCTCACGCCGCTGGGACTTACGCGAAACAACAACCGTGCCTGGCTCGGCGTCGGGGATTTTCCCATCACGGTGCAGCCGGCGGAGGTCGTGAAGATCACCTTCATCCTGCTGCTGGCACGCCAGCTGGTGGAACTGCGGGAGCAGCGCGATCTCAAGCATTTTACGAACTTCATCCAGCCCACAGCGCATGTGCTTTTTATGTTCGTGCTCTATTATCTGATCTCGGGCGATGCGGGCAGCGGCCTGGTTTATCTGTTCGTGTTTATCTGCATGGCATTTGCCGCTGGCTTTGCCGCGCGCTGGATGATCCTGGGCGTCGGCGGCGCAGCAGGCGGACTGGTGGCGGCATGGCATTTTGGCCTGCTGCGCGGCGACTGGTATAAGCGCATTCAGGTCGTGCTGGATCACAGCTTTGATCCGCGCGGCAAGGGCTGGCAGCAGACCCGCGGCATGCTGGCGCTGGGGTCCGGCAAGCTGACGGGCCAGGGCCTGTTCCACGGCACGCAGACCCAATCGCCCTACCGCACCAGCCTTCCCGAGCGCCAGACGGACTTCATCTTCTGCGTGGCGGGGGAGGAGCTGGGCTTTATCGGCTGCCTGCTGATCTTACTGCTGCTGCTGGCGATCGTGGTGCGCTGCCTGGTGGTGGCCCACGAGGCAGCGACGCAGATGGAAGCGTTGGTTTGCGTCGGTATGGCGGCGATGCTGGTGTTCCAGACCATCGCCAACATCGGCATGTGCCTATTTCTGCTGCCGGTGGTCGGGCTGACGCTGCCGCTTTTCA
>JAEEGI010010793.1_pt1 | contig 19796 bp, 22 predicted proteins | sample 8958751 | NCBI WGS metagenome assembly JAEEGI01 (sample SAMN16246545, study PRJNA631951) | gut metagenome | biome: gut microbiome; feature: rumen; material: KS-attached | host: Bos | place: Iran: Karaj | collected 2018-10 | reverse complement strand
TGATATGCGACGGCGCAAAACCATCGTGTTCGCTGAAGATTACAAGTGGCGTTAGCACTGCCTTGCTATCAGCACTGCTCGCTATGGAGGGCAAATGCGTGTCGCAGGATGAAGGAATTGTGGACGACGATGTTGACAAAAGCATTCATAATCTTACGAGTATTGGTGCCGAGGCCATGTGTAAAACCGATGATATGGTATTGAGCATCATGACATCGAAAAAGCATTGAATATATGTTGAAAACATAACTTATAATTTAGTCATCTGCCAGATCACTGGCTGACATTTGTTCACGTTCTGACTCGACGAGTTTACCGTCCTTCCATTTGTACCGTATGATTTCCACATCATCATCAAGGCGCCAGACACTGACGATGCGCTTATTCTCGGAGTCGATAGATGGACTGTAGATTTCACCGTCGTACTTCAATTCCACGAACTTGTGCGCCTCGTCGTTCCAAAGCCAAACATCGTAAGTGTAGTTGCCAAATCCGTTCATGGGTCCTGTACACACCTGAAGGTCTGGAAAACCATCGAAGTTCCAGTCCTCTTCCAAGATTTCCCCAATGCTGCCCTTGTTCCATTGCAGGGTGTCGAGCGGCAGAGCCTGACTATGCAGTTCCTGCGTATGCCCTTTAGCATCTGTCAGATAGACAACAATGGTATCCCAGCGCACTTCGCCAGACGATTGGTGCTCACCATCGTCTTCCGTGATAGTACGTACATCCGTACGGAAAGAATAGTCGGATCGCTGGGGAACATAGTCTGTATCCTCTGCGTCAATCTGAGCGACAGTAGCACTGTCAATACCAATACCGTGACCACCATCCTGAGGAGATTTCTGGCCTCCACAGGCTACCAGCGTCATTGCGACTACCAGTAACGAAAGACTCTTTTTCATAATATTCATATTGTCATTTAATCTTTAATCCCACATCCATTATTGCTCTTTTGTTCGTAGCTGATTTCATTCTCTTGGGCTGAATCTTTAATAGCATCTTCGTAGCCCGTCAATGCGGCGAAAGGTGCAAACTGGGCTGCACGGTTCCACATCGACATTTGCGGGTGACGCTTCGAGACATGATGCGGCAGGTTGATGATATCGTCATAGTCGTGAGTCATGCCTTGTGTCCTCCTATCTGTTTGTTACGTTCCTTGGCGGTGGCACCTTCCTCGAAGTTTAGACCTCTGAGGATGGCGTTCTTGCCGAAACGCTGTTTGATTTTCAATTGAGCTTCCTGCATCCGGCGCTCCTTGTCAAGTTTTGCCTTTTCCTCATGCTTCTGCTTCTTCAAGGCCTCGTAGTCAGTAAATAGGTCAAGCTGCTGGGGCGTATTGTCCTTTGCAGCAACAGATTCCTCTGACACCACATGATTCGTTGTCAGGTTCAGCCTGCGAATGAGCAAATCAGGATTCACACAACGGTCGAAAAGTTCTGCTGCACCATCCATGATTTGCCTCGATGACGATGTCGGCTTGTCGAAGTTGAATGTGCCGTGGGCATGCTTTGGTACTGCCTTGCCGTAGTAGTTGTTGGTAATCTCACCATGATACTTCTCGCGAATCTCAGTGCGGCTAAGGTTCTCTGCATCATAGCCGACCGTCAATACCAGCTGGTCAGTCACCAGCCGTTTCGATACCAAGTCGAGTGCCATCCCTTCTGCCATTTCCTGTATCACCACACGGGCCTTCTTGAAATCGTATGGCTCCTGCAGCACCTGTCCGCTACTGAAGGAGTTCGTTTCTGGCCTGTAAGCCTTTACCGCCTCCATCGTACATGGCTCCCAGCCCCAGGCATGGTCTATCAGCAACTCTGCATTCACACCGAAGAGTCGATAGAGTGTTCCCTCATTCTGTACAGACATTCGAGCCAGTTTTCCCATTGTGTCAACACCATAAAGAGCTAACTTTTCTGCAATACCTCGCCCCACTCTCCAGAACTTCGTTATCGGGCGATAGTCCCAAAGCTCGCGGCGATACGACATTTCATCCAGTTCAGCGATACGTACTCCGTCCTTGTCGGCAGGCATTTTCTTCGCCACAATATCCATCGCGACCTTACAGAGATACATGTTCGTACCAATGCCAGCCGTAGCCGTGATGCCCGTCTGACTCAGAACGTCACGAATCATTTTCATCGCCAATTCATGGGCAGTCAGTTTATATGTGCCAAGATAGGCTGTTACGTCTATAATAACCTCGTCGATGGAATAGACATGGATGTCCTCTGGCGCTATATACTTCAGATAAGTCTTATAAATCTTCGAGCTGACCTCAATATAATGTGCCATCTGTGGCGGTGCTGCGATATAGTCAACAGCCCAGTCCGGATGTTGTTTCAGTTCTACATCCGACGTGGATTTGCCCGTCAGACGATGACCTGGCACCTTGCTCTGCCGTTCGAAGTTTACCTCACGCATCCGCTGTACTACCTCGAAGAGACGTGCTCTTCCACCAATGCCATATGCTTTCAGCGAGGGTGATACTGCCAGACATATTGTTTTCTCCGTGCGACTCACATCTGCCACCACAAGGTTTGTGGTCAGCGGGTCAAACCCTCTGTCCACACACTCCACTGAAGCGTAGAATGATTTAAGGTCGATAGCAATGTATGTCCGCAGAGGGTTCTCCATGCCGCAAAATTACACTTTTCAATCGAAACGACCAAATAAGTGTACCAGATTCTTTAAGTATACTCGAAGATATTCCCATTCAGAACCCCACTTTACGTTGCTGACTATCCATCCGCTCATTGTCACAATGTCGGATGAGCATCGGGAGGATGTCATCACTTGTGCCATGTAGGATGGTGTCGATGGCATAATGACGGGCGATGTTTTCTATCTGACCTCCACTAAAGTCGTATTTCGAAGCCAATGTATGCACATTTAAGTCGCTGAGTTCTGGTATCATCGAGCGCCAGATATGAGCACGGGCCTCTTCAGTGGGCTTGTCGAACTTAATCTTATAGAGGAAGCGGCGCTCAAAGGCCTTATCCATATTCTGCTGGAGATTGGTGGTGGCAATCATGATGCCTTCAAGCTGTTCCATCTCCTGCAAAATGATGTTCTGTAGCGAGTTCTCCATCTTGTCGACAGCATTCTCTGCCCCATTCTTGCGCTTGCCGATGATGGCGTCAGCCTCGTTAAATAATAGTATCGGTGTGTTCCGATTATGGTTTTTGTTATCGTTATTGTTTTCGTTAGACTTCTTCACCTGTTCGCGGTAGCGGTCAAAGAGGGCTTTGATGTTTTTCTCGCTCTCGCCCACCCACTTACTCTTGATGCGAGGCACGTCGACCACCATGATGCTGCGTCCCGTCTGTCGCGCCAACTGATAGACCGTCTCAGTCTTTCCCGTACCGGGTCCGCCATAGAACAGGCAGGCAAAGCCGTTGCGGAAGCCCTTCTCCTTCATGCGCTCCTGGATCTTCTGATAGTTCTCTGGCTGCAGGAAACTGCCCAGCTCATCCACCTGTCGCTGAATATCCTTAGGGAAGAACAGTTGTTTCTGGGTCAGTTTGCTGGCGTCCAGCATATTTGCCAGTTGCTCCTCAGCTTCATTGATCTTCATCTCGGCCAACAGCTCACGCTTGGCACTCTCCGTCAGTTTGTATTTGGTCACGTCTGCCAATCCGTCCACACACTTATGCTCAATCAGTTTCTTGTTTTGCAGCTTGTGTTCCCCACTTCTTAATTTGCTCTTCGCATTGGTAAAGTCTGCTTTGCTGTCATACAAATCCTCGATATCGCCAAAGCGGATGTCATCATCGTCGCGATTCACCAACCGATGTGCAAAGAATGCCACCATCATCTCATCTTCATCGCTCAGATAATACTCCTTCAGATGTTTCACAAAGCCCACCTGCGGGTTATCCTCAAAGAGCGTCTGCAACTCTTCACAAAGGTTATGTGGCGTAATCGCATCATCATCCAAATCCTCAAACCATTGGTCGAGCAGTTCAAACATCGCAGCGCAGTCCAGACCTTTGCGCTGAGGCAACTGATACACCTCGTTATGTTTCAGACTACGGATAACAACTGCAGGGATATCAAAGTCGTCCTCATCCTTCACATCGCGGAACTTCAGCAGACGGCGACGCACCAAGGCATCAATGTCGCTGGCATAGCTCAGCACACCGATCTTATTCAAATCCAGGAATGAGGCCAGATCATTATAGTCCACATGTCGCGGTCCTTTCTCCATACAGACGCAGAACAGCACAGCCTGTCGTTCGGTAATATCGAATCTTTCCGCCAGCAGCCCAATCTCTGGTGCAGCCTTCAGCATGAATTCATTGCTCATCTTCGAGTCCTCTGCCAGTTCCACTACACGCTCAATAGCCTGCAGCAGAGTGGGTACAGGCTTCAGTTGGTTCTTCTTTCTACTTTTAATTGTTGTTGCCATATCTTTTGAATTAAAAACGTTATGTGCATAATATAGACACATTCACGAAAAAATTCAAAAAACATGGCAACTTTTTTTCTATGCAATAGCATTATAATGCCAATGCCAGTAACACAAAGAAGATTATCACAATCCAAACAATGACCCGCAGGCAAGAGCCCCAGCCTTCCAGCAGGAATTCAAAGATGGCTCCAAGTCCCTTAAATAGCCAACCTAAGATACCTCCGCCTGTAAAGGCGATGAGTATTAAAACGATAATACCTATAATTGCCAACACTTCCATTTCAACTCTCTTCTATTTCCAAGTCAGGGAAACACTGATGCAGGGCATAGTAGAGCGGCCCAGGATTGTTTGACTCTGTGTGCAGAACGAGCGTATTGGCGTCCTTCTGGTCCATCCTCAAAACATTCCCGCGATAGGCGTCATCGTCTGAGCCCACCAAAAACTTCATAAGCGGCTGCAGGGGAACAAACAATCCAAACTCATTGTCGGGCGTACCAAAACGCTGGCAGAAGTCGTTAATCGTATCGCGAATACCTTTCAGCGTCTCGGCATTGCCTTTCAAAGTGTAGTCGGTCTCCACAGGTGAATCCTCAGTAAAATCCTCTTCTGGACTGTATTGTTCGCCTATTTTCTCATAATACTCCTGAGCCAGCAGGCGGTTGATATAGATGCCGTTGCACTCATCGCCATAGCGGTAGGTCTCAGCCAAATCAGACATGGCATCTTTGTCATTGGCTTCATCAGCAAGACGGTGGAGAATAATCGTGTAGTCCTGCTCTGTGTTGTAGCGGATGATATTGACGGCCTTAAACAGTTCCCTTCGATCTGTCGTTTGCCACTCTTTACTGAGGTCAGTAAGCATTCGCAGTGCCTCCACGTCGTTACGAGGGAAGAGCGTCTCACCGTCTATCTTTTCTGCATGAGTAAAGGTAAACGGCTCGCCAGTATCTTCGTCAGTCAACTCTTCGTCCCATGTGCGGTAGCGGTTCTCCATACCCACCAACTGCAGCGTGATGGCTCTGGGATCATTCTTCTTGGCAAACGGATGTAGCCATTGTTTATCCTCAGGCTGTAGCAGGCTGAAGCGTTGTTCGAAATACACGCTCCAGAACAAGGCTTCAATGAGGTCATACTGACTGTCCCAGTCTCCCTGACGAGCTTTGCTAAGCAAGTCTTTAAACTCCTCAACCGAACAGTTTCGCAAAGCCATGATGCGAACCTCCTCTTCGTCGATAATTTCCACCTCACTTAATTTGCCGTTTTCAGAGATGTATTCTTTGTAGAGTTCCCCATTTGCAGAGACCTGTTCGCGCATCTCGTTGTCAGGAAAGGATGCTACCACACCTTCGATAACACGCTGGACGATGCCGCTGGCTTCTCCATACAACTCTGATATCCCAATGCCGGAACAACTGCCATCGTCAGCATCAAACAATTCGAACTCCAAATCGCAGTCCTTTTCCTTCACAAGTTCTGCTGCGCGTGCAGCCATCTTCTCGGCATCTTCGCGCCGTTTCGTCGTCAAACTAATAGTAATACTGTTGCTCATAATTATTATCTTTGCTTTTATCGTTCTAACCTTTGTTTCTATTCTCTTCAAGTGTCTGAATGATGCTCTGGCGAATCCACCAGACGGCATAAGCGATAAATTTGAAGCCACGAGAGGAATCGTACTTCATAGCACCCTTTCTCAGACCTTCTGTTCCAGCCACAATCAGTTCCTCAAGTGTCAGCCCACGCTTCTGATATTGTGCCGCCACGCTCACGATGAACCGCATATTGGCCTTTTCTAATTGCTTCATCTCGTCACAATCCGTTCCTTTTTTCTGCACAGCTTTGCAAAGAGCAATCTCTTCGTCGATACTCAGTAAAGACGAACGGCCGATTTCCTCAAGTATTTCATCCAGACTTGACTTCTTCTCAGCAGGCAGCAGATAATCGAGCACGCTCTCCCAATCAGGAAATTTCTCCGAGCCAAAATGAATCCATTCGCCACTGAACTCGCTCGTGCCGTTCTTACCGCGGTCATCTATCAGATAGTCACCCTGGCAGAGGTCTTTGCGATGCGTGATAATCATCTTCTTATGGAACACGTCATCGAGGTAATTCGTCACCCATTCTACTTTGTCAGACCAAGCCGACGGATTCTTCCAAGGTGCTGTAGAGAGGATAAACAAATCGTAATGTTTCTGCAATTCATGCACAGCCTCGATGGCGCCCTCCATCGGCTTCATCTTTCCAAACAGGCCTGGTATCTCGTCCAGACGGCCAGCATATTCTGCCTTTATCTCCTCACTCACCTGGTCGAGTCCCGACTGGAAGTCCACCAGCACATTGTCCATGTCAATAAATACTCGCTTCATATTTTTTCGTTTTTATTAGTTTTCGGAGATAATATAGACACTTTCGCGAAAAAATTCAAAAATCACAGCAACTTTTTTTCAATGGGCACTTCTTGCCAACTCGCAAGATTAGAAATATAGTACAAGTATTCTTTTAGAATAATATAGTCATCATTTGAATTAGCATTAAAAAGTGCATCTTTAAGTGCTTTTGAGAAATCTTTGTATGTAGTTTTCACCCAGACATTATTTATAGGTTGTTCATTCTCAAATGTCATAAGAATATCAATGTCGTGATGTTCCACCTTAACTTCAAATGAATTAAATATCTGGACTGGCCTCACATTAAACAAAGAACATAATAATTCTGACTTTTGTTGTTTGGTTAATGCATAGCAATCATCTGAAAATATCCAACCAATTACAGCAGCATGGACTTTCTCCATGTCTGCAACCCCAATCTTATCAAAAAAACTTCCATTCATAAATCCAATAATTCTTCTGTAAAGTTTTCATAATTCCTATATCAAATATATCTTGATCTTTTTGTCGCTACAAATATAGTTATTATCAAGGAAAAATTCAATAATAACACGTTAAAGAATCATAAGAACACTACTATCTTCGTCTTATTTGGTTTGCAATAATAATTTAGTAACTTTCCGAGTAAAATTCAAAAAAACAGGAGCTGCTTTTTTCACTAAATCTTTGGGATGATCACCTTAATGATTGGTTCTGCATACTTTTGATAGACGTCTTCTAAAAACTTTTTCTGCAACTTTACAGACATGCCAAGGAAAGTTCCATCACCAATATCTTCTCCTTTTTGAACGACGATAGTTTTTCTATATGACTTTGACTTATCACAATATACAAGCCCTATTTTACTCAATTCCTGCTCAATGCCATCAGGAACTCTTTTGCCATAGGCCTTGAAGCTGAAAGTAAGCTCATTACTATTGCTAAGCTTTTTCAATCCCAAAGGATACCATCCAAAGTCAATACCTCTTGGCCATTTTTTGTCCCTAATAGTAATATAATAATAGGTGAAATGATGATTTATATGATACTCTTCCATCAGAGGCATCAATCCACTCGTAAAGAAATCTTTTGTCACAGTCAAGAAAGTATCCATCAACTCATCGTTCTTCGCTTCGATGAGATTCTTCAAAACATTGATTGCTTCTGATTTTAACGTATCATTATTGTCCATTACAGACAAAGAGTTATACAACTTATATAAAGAAACATTCTTCGCCATAGTGTCACCTGACAACGGGACATTTTCCTCGAACCACTTCTTAAATTCATTATTAAACTTCAGTAAATTGGGGCTACATCCTAATAGGCTTTCGAGATAATCAATATATTGAATAATTCCTGCATTAAGCACTATATCCTTCTGAGGGACCATAGGATGTATGTTGTCCTTCAGCCAATTTAAGATATGCTGGCTATATGAGCATGGGAAAAAACGAGGACCGGCAATCTGTCCATCATCACCCTCATCACAGATACCCATATCCTTCATTCTTTTTATGCTATCTTTGTCAGGATTCTCCACTCCATCCCTTGTAAGAAATACGACATAGATACGATTATCTGGAACAATATGTGCTTCTAAAATATGGTCTATATACCTTCCTATCTGTTTCTCCTGATTCCCAGCATGGTTTATCTTGTTTTCTATAATAATAGCGAAATTATTCTTTTGGTAAATGAGCCCATCAATCCGCCCATTATTCTTTCCTGACTCACTCTCAGTAGGAGACTCTCTCTTGAAATAAACATCTCCTTTTTCTATTTTAATATCGAATCCTGCCATTGAGATAAAGTCTTCAAGAAATACATAGCCGTATTTATTTCTGTATTCCAACAAACGCATCAACATATTTGTATGTGAATTCTCTACAATGTTCCCACATTGTTCAGCAAGCACATTAAAATTGAAACCCATCAGAAACTTATAAGAATCGGTACGTTTCTTGTAATAATCGAAAAAAGATTCTATTAATCCATTTACAGTTAATTCATTCATATGTTGTTCTACGATTCCCTATACATCGCGAGGTCTTTTTTATGTTTATTGTCAATGGGCACTTCTTGTACTGATTTTCTTTCCCTCCTTGTTCCATGTGAATATCCAACTGCCTTTGCGGCTGGTGATGTTGCTGTTGGAGACGCCAACGATCTCGCCAACGTTCGAAACGCTCATTGTCTTCAGCGTCTTTCCCTTGGCATTGCAGATGTAATAGAACGAATGACGCTTCGACACGAAGAAGTCACTGCCCCACCCTTTCAACTCTCCCACGCTGCTGCGCGAGAGGCCGCCAATCCGCTTGCCCTGCTCATCATAGACATAGTACCAGTTCTTCGTCTCTTCGATATACGATATCTGCTGGCAAAGTCCCCGTGTAGCTATTGCCATCAGCAACCATAGAATTGTAAACAGCCTTTTTGTCATGAGTGTCTTTAGTAATTTCAAGTTTTAGATTGAGTGCAAAGTTACGAAAAGTCGAGAGCAGAACAAAAGATTTTAATCTTTTTTATGCCGAGACGGAGGAGTTTCCTTGAGCAAAGCGAAAAAGTAAGCCATCTTGATGGCAAAGACAACAAAAAAGGAAAATCCACAAAACAATTTCGTAAAAATTATTGTTTCAGGCAGCAAGAGCCAGAGGCTCCTGCTGCATGGGATTAAGGTGGAAGTGCTTGGTCATTTTGTTAAGGAGAGAGGTGGTTTCGACTTCTGAGAGGTCAAAAATGGTGAGGGCATAGACCCCAAGGTTGAGTGATGGGGTAAAGAAGACTCTTTTGTTGTTCTTGCCCTGCAAGCGACCACAGGTCGAGCGGAGATACTTCTGGATTTTGTTGAAGTAGTTCTTGGAACTGGTGCGAATTGTTGTTGTCATATCTTTTGAATTTTTGTTTGATGTGCATAATATAGACACTTTCGCGAAAAAATTCAAAAATCAAAGGAACTTTATTTTGTTTTTTGCCTAAAAATGTGTATCTTTGTAGTCAAGAAACAGAAGAAAAGTTATGCCGAGAAAGAATAGTGGAATGTGGTACGAGGTTCACCCGACGCCAGTGAAGGGCGAGGACGGGAAGAACCTGGTGTATGTCCGTCCGAAGAGCGGGCAGAAAATGACGATGAAGGAGTTTGAGGGCTACTGCGAACGCAACTACGCCCTGCGCTATGGTGAGCTGAGCCGTGCCTTCGATGTGTTTATGCGGGCGGCGGGGGAGTTCCTGGCCAAAGGCTATCGCATAGATACGCCCATCGGCTCGTTTGCGCCCAAGTTGTCGCTGGCCAAGCAGGTGACCGACCCCGAGCAGGTGAAAGACTGCGACGTGAGGCTGGAAGGCGTGGAGTATAACCCCGGGAAGCTCTGGTACAATTCTATCGAGAAGTGGCTCGACGGATTCCGACGCTACGATAATCCTGACACACAGGCTATTATGGCCGACAAAGAGAGGTTGGGGCAGGTCATGAGGGACTGTATGCAGAAATATCACGGTTACATTACTGCCGGTATGTTCTCGCGGGCCTCTGGGCTGACGCTCTATTCTGCTCGCAAGCAACTGAACGAGTGGACCAAGGGCAACAACCCCAAACTGCAGATGACGCCCCGTGGCAAGGAGCATATCTATACGGAAATATAGCGTTTGAAATCGGGTACAGCCGGACAGCTGTTTGGGTATAGGCGAATAGCCCTTTGGGTATAGGCATACGACGAAAAAGTGCCACCTTTCTCCCTGATACCCTTAGTTTACCCTACGAACCTTCATGCTTTCACTTGTAAAGCATATCTTCCGGCAGGAAACGGTCACGGTCACAGCTGTGACCATGTGACCGCAGAGGAAGGAATGATAATGTAATTATATGATAATACATTGATAAACAGGTACATATGGCTTAATGAAAATCATTGGAAAGGTATAATGGTCACATGGTCACAGTTGTGACCATGTGACCGAAAGAACGAAAACAAGAGATATGACGAGAGAAGAAATCAAGAAAATCGTTGACGACGAGCGCGCTGAGCAGCTGACTGCCCAGCTTTGCCGGCATTGGGAAGTGGCTACACGGCGATTGGAAGTATTGGCACAGGAAGTTGAGAAGGGCATGGACACCTGTATCGAGGCCGAGATCTATGCTGCCCTGATGCGGATGCAGAAGACGGTGATGGCCTTGATGGAACTGAACAAGATACCAACAACCTTCCTCTTCTCAGAGTATTTTGAACGCATCACCAATACCGTGAAGGACACCAGCATCCGCCGGTCGGTGATGACATTGCTAAAAAGCCTACTGGGCGAACAGTCGGCCTCACCCAGTGAGGGTAGGGTGGAGGGGGCTTCCTTCTTCGACCTGATTCTCGAATCGCTGGCACAGCATATCGCGATGTCACCCGAACAACAGGCCGCCATCCAGGAGCAGGCACCGCCCACAGAGCACATCATCGCCGTCTGCGCCCAACATCTTGATCCAAAAGACCTAATGATGGTGGCCTCGATCATTCAGGACCTGAACACCGAAGACGACGCTGAGAGCCAGGAAGAGACCACCTACCAGCTGAAGGAGATGCGTCAGGCGATGGACGAACTGAGCAGCAAGATGGACGAGAGTCTGCAAATGATGCTGATATGGCTGATGCTGCTGATGTTGCTGCCAAGTCTGTTGGTGAGCCTCATGCAGCAGAGCCGAAGCGACAGCAAGGCGATGGCCCAGCTATTTAATAAGGTACTCATGGAGGTGCGCGAGAGCGTCAAGTGGTGGAACTATTGGAAGGTACAACGCGAGACACTCCGCGCGGTCAGCGATAGCATTTCGTGGCAGGACATCATGACGAATGAGTCTTCCAAGGAACGTGAAGAGCTGGGACGAGTGCCAGGAGGACTGTTTGCGAAGTGGACGACTTCCCCAGAAGCCTTCGAGGCCGGTTTCCTCGAGGCCCAACTCGACGACGATACTCTGCGCCATTTCATCTTCCATCTGGCCACTCTTGCGGAAATTGCCAGGGAAATCAACCCCACAACCAAGTTTGGCAGCGAACAACTGGTGCATGATGACCTGCAGCGTGTGGGCGAAGCCGTACTGAAGGCCGCCCAAAAGCTCAGCGACTTGGTGGACAAGCCGTGGTTCCCTCACTATGAAGCGATGTGGCTGGACCTGATTCAGAACGAAACGATCTTCGCTAATCTGAAGGTGACGCGCAAGAGTCCGCACAATAACCTGTTTACTGCACGCTTTTTCTGCCATTTGGTGGGAGAAATGAAAAAAAGTAGAGTCTTCGGAAACCATTCCGACAATGATTTGGCAGAAAAGCTGACAGGGAAGAAGTCTGAGGGCACGTTTCGAAAGAATATTCAGGAAGGAATGGGCAAAGATATGGAGGACGTACAAAACGAGTTCAAGACTATCTTTCAGAAATACAAACAGTTAGCTTTCCCTAAGAGATAACGGGATAAAGTTGCACTTTCTTTTTTCATATCCCACTTTGAAGGTGCAACCTCCCTTGTGACCTTTGCAACACTAAATACAGAAACTGTATGATCTGTGTTGCAAAAAGCTTTAGCGGCAAGCCTCGCCAGGCGAGCATGGCTGCTTATCGTCAACTGCTGGCGAAGAATCACGTGGAGGAAATCCTCCAGGACGTGAAGCAGAATGGTAATTTGGATCGCAAGAAGGAGCTGCCCGTGTGGCTGCCTCTTGCGGCAAGTTTTAACAAAGGTACGCGCAAGGCCGAAAATGCGGTGCCCTCAGGCTTCTTCTTCCTCGACATCGACGAGAAGGGTCTGACGGAACAGCTCTGGCAGAAGGTGCAGGACGAGAACCTCATTGAGGAGTTCCGTATCGTGTACTTCGCCGAGAGCGCCGGAGGTGGTACCCACATCTGGGCTTGGCGCACACCGGGCTCTACTATCGAGGAGGACATCCAGAGGCTGGCCACTCGCCTGGGTGTCAGTTACGACTCTCATGTCACCGATCTCGCCCGTTGCTGTTTCATGGTCAGCGAGCAGTATGTGAAGTTGCTCGACCCTGTGGTGTTTGAAGAAATAGAGAGGAGAGAGAATAGTTCAGCTTCTCCAGCGCCACTTGCTGATAGCCAGTCTGACCTCTCTCCTCTCTCCTCTCTCCACTCTCCTCTTTCCTACAAGGGCATTCCTTACGAGAACATCGTGCAGGCCCTGCTCTGGAAACTGGGTTATGGCGATGCGCCTGCTGAGGGTGAACGCAATATGGCGCTCTACACCATGAGCCGCTACCTGCGCTTCATCTGTGACTTCGATGAGCAGAAGCTCTTTACGATTCTGCCCCACTGGGGACTGTCGGACCACGAGGTACAGTCAACCATCAAGAGTGCCGTCAACAGCGTCCGGCCTGCAGGCATCCCCTCGCAGATGAATGAGGTGCTGTCGTCGTTGGGGGCAGCCATCGAGACAGGTACTGAGACTGTCGACGAATCGCTCGTCACACCCGTCGAGGCAGAGTTGCCGGGCATCCTTCAGGACCTCAGCGACCACGCTCCTGAGGAGTTCCGTGAGGCCACGCTGATGGCGGCCATGCCCATGCTGGGAACGCTGGCCACAGGCATCCGAGCCAAGTATCGTGATGGTAAGCTGAACTCACCCAGTTTCATCGTCGACATCGAGGCTCCTCAGGCCACTGGTAAGTCGTTCGTCGACGCTGAGTTCGAGTTGCTGATGGATCCCATCATCAAGCAGGACGAGGTGGAATGGCAGAAGGAGATTCAGTACTCGCTGGCGAAGAAAGACGGTCAGGAGGTGGAGAATCCCTGCTCGCAGATTCGCATCATCGAACCCAACATCGGTGTGTCGGCCTTTCTGGAGCGTGCCCTCTATGCCAAAGGCAAGCACCTGTTCACCTACGCCCCTGAGATTGAGACCGTTCTGAAGAACAACAAGGGTGGGGCATGGACGGAGAAGAACGACCTGTTCCGTCTGGCTTACGACAACAAGCCCTGGGGGCAGCATCGCATCTCGAAGGACTCGTTCTCTGGCAAGGTCACCCTCTATTATAATATGGTGATGTGTGGAACGCCCAACAAGTGCCGGGCCTTCTTCGCTGATGCCGAGAGTGGATTGGTGAGCCGCGTGACGCCTGTGGTGCTGCCCGATATGGTGGGTGCGCGAATGCCGGAGTTCAAGGCGTGGAGTCAGGAGGATGAGGAGAAGGTGAAGCGCCAGTGCCTCTGCTTGATGGACGAGGAGGGCGAGGTGGAGTTGCCCCTCATCAACAAGGCCATCGAGGAGTGGGACGAAGGAAAGCGTCAGGAGTATCTGCAGACGTTGCGCTACTCGCTCGATGTACTGCGTCGTCGTGCTGCCCTCAACGGTTTCCGAGCCGGCATCATTGCCTATCTGTTGGAAGGCCGTCAGGAGACGGAGCGTGCCATCCGTTTCGCCCTCTGGTATGCCGAGCGCTGTCTGCACTACCAGTTGCAGCTCTACGGTGACAAGATTGACGCCCTTCACAACAATGCCGTCAGCCCTCAGGCCTCGAAGGGCAACATCCGCTATCTGGATGTGCTCCCCAAGGAGTTCACGAAGGAGGACTTGGTGAACCTCCGCCTAGCCAACAATGAGTCGCCAGTAGTAAAAACCATCATCTACCGCTGGGTGAAAGAAGGCCTCATCGAGAAGACCGGTGCCAACCTCTGGCAGAAGCCCCAGTAACTAAAGAGCCTCCTTTTGGGGAGGCTTTTTTAGTACAACGTCACTTGTTTCAGTCATCCATGATCTGGCCTGTCCAGTCCCAATAGATATTCCCGTCCTGTCCGATTTTTATAAACATCTCTTCTTCGTTTATATCATCAGGTGTTACAGAAAAGAAGATGCTACCATCCTTGTTCTGTCTGCAAAATTCAATGGTTCCATTTTCATACTGCGAATACTTCTTAAGGCCAGGAAGCTGTTCACGCAGGATGTCGACAAGTTCTTCCTCTGTGTAAGTGCTACCGTCAATTTCAAATGTCTGTTCCATAATTACTTGATTTTAAATCACCAATGATTCTATCATCCTCTGAGTTTCCGACTTATAAGAATGGGGGTATCTTTGAGAAATCTCCATTATCACAGTTTTGATGTAACTGAGCGTATGCTCCAGCTCGGCGATGACAGTATATTCGTCGTCCTTATGAGGATTGTGATAGCCTGCAGGGATGTTGGCACAACTCACACCGATGCCGTTGAGTGTTAGTGCAAAGATATCGCTGCCTTTACCGTCAGTTAGTGTATAGCCATTAGCCTCCAAGTCTAATGCTTCTATGAACTCCTCACTGGCGCAAGGTATTTCCTTTAAGGTGGTATGCACCTCTTCTCCACCTTTACAATCCGGTTCCAATACATAAAGGCTGTCCGTAAAGAAACTCATGTCGGCATGATGACTACCAATACATCCTTTCTCTTCACCAACAGCCATAAACACCTTCAGTCGAGGACATTCCTCTAAGCAGCGTAGACAAACCCCAATACCATTCTTATCATCAGCCCCTAACCCTTCACGTCGCTGGTTCTGCTCGCTCCAGCCGTAGAGCATCCCGTCTTCCTCTTTTACTTCGAAATCTTCACTATGCAACTTCTGAACCTGATCCAGATGGCAGGCGAGCGTGGGATAACCCACACCCGCCTCACCTTTGGTGATATACAGATTCCCAAACTTGTCAAAACGGACTTCTGCTTCAGGAATATGTTTACTGACATATTCCTTGACAAACTGTATCATTGGCCACTCGTAGCCCGTAGGACTGTGGATGGCGTAGAGTTGTCGCAGCAGTTGCATTTATTATAGTTCTTTGTTTTCCTTTTCCTCCGACTTCTTCCCTTCTTTCAAACTGCGCAGTTCATCCAAATAGCTGGCGGTGATGATGCCAGAAGGCAGAGCAATAACTGCTACGCCGAAGAGCGACGAGAACATACTGATGAGACGGCCTAAGTCGGTGGCAGGACAGAGATCACCATATCCCACGGTAGTCAGTGTCACCGTTGACCAATAGACTGCATCGAAGAAGGTACTAAATGTTTCCTGACCTGTATTAGGGTTGATGCGCGGTTCGAAGTTGAACATCACCAAAGCCGTCACAAAGATGTAGGCTGCAGCGAAAAGCAACACAGCTGTCAACACTTTCTGTTCTTTCTTCAATACCTTTACGAAGAGGAATATCTGGTCAGAATAGCGCAAAGCCTTCAGCAAACGCAGAATCTTTAATAAGCGCAGCGTACGCAGAATCTTGAAGTTCGATCCTAACAGCTGGAAGCTGGGAAGTATCGTCAGCAAGTCAATGATAGCCCAGGAGCTATAGGGATAGCTCACAAATGAGTGTTGTCCCTTACCCAATTTGAAATCTGCCGTCACCCATCGTAGGATATAGTCAATAATAAAGATGGTTGTGGTAAATATCTCAATATAGGTAAATATTGGTCTATAGTCCCAGAACATCAGCGGCACTACACTTAGGATGATAGTAGCAAACATGAACACATCATACAGATGGCTCCACACGTTGCTACCATCATCCTTTTCTATGATTTCATAAATCTGTTTGCGCGTCATACGTAGAATACAAACTTTTATTCAGAGTCTTTCATGTTCATTAGCTTATTGCTCAATTCCTCATCTCCCATCTTTTTTGCCACATCTAACAGTTCATCATAAAGCCAGCTGTCAGCATTATGTTCTTTTGCAATACCAATGATCCTTGCTAATCCATCAGTTCCCTTTTCCTCTAAAACAAATAGGGATTCCTGCAGAACAACATATTTTAATGCTGTATTATAGTTTTCATTGGCTGCATTGATTTTTTCTTCATACTTACCCCATCCCACTTCGGACTTTTTGGCATTCCAGTCTTGAGCTTCTTCTTTAAGCTCCTCAACTATTTTGTAGGCTCTATCCCAATCTCCCTCTTCACAGGCCTTTCTATAGTCCAAATCGTGAGCACAGCTTACAAACGCCAATATCGCTATAAATGCTGCTGAAAATGCAAACAAGTATTTTTTCATAATGTTCAATATTTAAAATTTCTTTTGTCTACTTTAATGCTCCAGATTTAATTTCTCCTGCAATATCTTGATGACTTTGTTTTTTGTGTCATCAGTAAATTGTACTCTGTTTTCAAATCTTTTATTTCCCAGATCTTTCTTGACAGAGATTGCATCTGGCTTATACATATTAATCATCCTTTTTATCGAACCAGCCATTAGCTATACCGAAGGTTAGGATGACGAGAGCATTTTTCAGGATGAACTTAATCAACCACCAAAGGAAACGGAATGGAGCTTTGATAATCTTAGCTAAACAACCTTCTTTCTTTTCTCCGCTTTTACCGCTCTTACCGTTGCCCTTTTTGCCTTTCCCCTCTTTGTCACTATTCTTTCCCAGTTCCTCTTTGTTCTTCTCTCGAATGTATTGGCGACTATAACTTTCTTGGGAAATATTCCCATCATCATCTACATATACTTTGGCATGATAGTCATCACCATTTGTTCCATGCGTGCTCTGGTATTTCCAGCCTTCGCTTCTGTCAATTTTAATGTCTTCGTAATGTCCCATAAAGATTGTTATTTCTAAAATTCCTACTCCCTTTCAGGCGTTTCGGCATTCTCTTGTAAACTCAAGATTAACAAATAGCTCCAGTTTTATAGTTTCATTATATTATTCCAGATTTATTCCTGCCTCTTTGCATTTGGCAGTAGCCGCCTCTTTGTCTGCCCAAGTGCGCTTTACCCTATAATCATCACTATTTTCATTTCTGTATGCATCTTCTTCGTTAATCACATTCTGCTTGTACATCTTTATGACTTTCTTTGCAAGATATTGATTCTCTTGTGATATGGCCAAATCTAAAATCTGGGTACATAAAGAGTTGTAGTTGGTTACCCATTTGCAATATGTCACATGCTCCTTCGCTTCATCACAATCTTCTCTGATTTTTACCCAACTATATCTTCCATCAGGATGTGCAGAACCTTCTTCTGGAATTTCAGTGAGCAGATAGACAACTTTATCTGCAGCCTGCTCGCTACCATCACTTGCCAAAAACATCATTTCCTGCTTAAAAATTGCATTTAAGGCAGCATGATATTTCTCTCTTACATCGCGAACTTGATAAGAGTCATACGCATGAGCTTCCCCATAGCCCTCAATATATTTGTCGTGTAAGACATCAAGGAACTTATGGGCAGCCTCAAAATCTCCAGCCCTGCAAGCCTCCTGATAACTTGTATATTCCTTACCATCGGCACCAGTCACCGATATCTTTTCTTCTTCGTTCTTTGATGAAGAACTACCACATGCTGTCAGCAAAAAAACTGCTACACAGCAAAAACTCAAAAACTTAATTCGTTTCATAGTCTTTATTAGCTATTATTGTTATCAATGGCACAGGATCTGTGCCATTGATTGTTGTTTTACATATCACCAAACTCAACTTTTTCCACATATTCCTGCAAGCCAAGCTTGTCAGTAGCCAAAGCTCCTGCAACATCGGCGACCTTGAATACACGGTCGAAGGTGCCAGAGATGGCATCGCCGATAGAACCAAAGAGACCGCCGCGCTTTTGGCTGGCCTTGGCTTTAGCCTCAGCGGCTTTGGCGGAAGCCAGAGAGGCGTACTTCGACTTAATCTTGTCTGCCTCAATCTCTGCCAACTCTGTCTCGTGGTCTTGCATCATCTTGAACTTCTCAAACTCACGAGCAGCTGCCTCATCTTTCTCAGCCTTAGCCTCCAATGCAGCACGACGCTCCTTGCACTGCTGGGCGTACTTGTTGTATAGTTCCTGTGCCTTAGCATGCTCAGGAGCATCGGTAGGAATCAGTTTGAAGTAAGCTCCGATAGACGGGTCGAAGTCATCACCTGCAGAAGCTACAGCTGCAGTCATTTCACCCAACATGTCAGCAGCCTTCTTGTGCATCAGGCCCTTGGTCAACTCACCCATCTTACTTGAAGCATATTGGTAGGCAGCCGTTGCCTGCTGGGGTACGCTGGAGGCAAGTGCCAATGCCAAGTCGTAATCACCCTTGCCGGCAGCAGTCTCAATCTCGTTTTTCACCGTCTGCACATTCTTGTTGTACCAGTCGATGATGCGCTCACTGGCCGTCTGGAGCATCTTTTGGATCTCTGGCGTATTCTTGATTTCCTTCACGAAGTTCTGATTGGCCTCCACAAAACTGCTACCTACACCCATTACATCTTGGGTGGCCGTAGCATAGACATCGCCTGTGACAGCATTCATCACTTTGTATGTCAACTGGTACTGAACCGTCATCTTCTGCGGAGCGGTACCTGTTGCAGCACGCCCCGTCTGGGCAATCTCAGTACCGAAGACAAACTTCGGATTTTCACCTAATCCGCTAATGCCATTCTGACAAGCCATCTGCAAGAGTTTCATGGAAATACGGTCAGCAATATCCTGTGTGATGTCCTCACCCTGCACCTTTGGCTGAACGATGCTGAACTTCACGCCGTGACTATAAAGTAACGTGTCGAGATTCAGACCGCCCAACAGCTCTGCCTTCTTTTGAGCAATGGCTGCCTTACGCTCAGAGTCTGTCAGCGCTGACTCACGCTCTTTGGGAGCAAACTTCTTTCCTTCACTTTTCTGCTGTCCACCACACGACATGATGGCAACTGCCATCAGTGCTACACCTATTATATTATATATACGCTTCATAAGAAAATTGAAAAATTAAAAAATTGAAAAGTTTAAGTATGGTTATTGGATTCCCTGAACACTGATGAGTACTTCGCCTAAGCCTTGAGCCTTGTTGGTGCACTTCAGACCGAGGTTCTTGCGCAGATTCTTCTGCAAGTCGCGTGTCCAGTCGTAGACACCGTATTGCGTGCCATCCTCGTTGAGAAGTTTGATGCGGCAATTAACGAAGTAGAGTTCCTTATCAGTATTGCGCTGCATCTTATAGGCCCCCTTCACGGTGTGGGTTTTGATGTAGTCCATAATCCAGTCTGCATAGGTATCACCCTCTATACTCTCGTCAGAGAGGTTCACGTTACAACCCTTC
>JAEEGI010010792.1_pt1 | contig 19796 bp, 15 predicted proteins | sample 8958751 | NCBI WGS metagenome assembly JAEEGI01 (sample SAMN16246545, study PRJNA631951) | gut metagenome | biome: gut microbiome; feature: rumen; material: KS-attached | host: Bos | place: Iran: Karaj | collected 2018-10 | reverse complement strand
AAAAGTAGACAATAGAGAAATATCTTCTTCCTCATCCTCTATGAAATGGGCATGGACGACAAGGACATGCGCCGCATCATGGGTATCACTCAAGAGGCTATCTGCTCCACAAGGTACAGGATACAGCAGAATGTGAAGAAGTAATATGAATATTTTATATCACTACTATACAGTATGAAGAAAGCGAAAATGTTACAGGAGGAAGTCAAGAATCAACGGGTAAGAGAGAAAAACCACAAATAATTCAAAATTGTAAAAAAGACATAAATTTGGCGTTCCTTCCGAATCAAATTGAAGAAAGTTTTGTATCTTTGCAATTAAGAAATATTTTTGAAGGAAAGATCAAGGATTATATATGAATAAAAAAGTATTCTATGGTGAATATACATTGATACATTGGGTAGAGCTAATATTGAAAAAAGATATAGTTCTACCTGCATATCAACGTTGTTTTGTATGGGATGAAGAGCAGGTGAAGAGATTCATTAAATCACTGAAAGATGGTAATTTTGTTCCACCTGTGATTATTGGTACTTACAACGGACAGAATATTATTCTTGATGGTCAGCAGAGACTTTCTGCAATTTTACTTGGCTATCTTGGGAAACTGCCGAAAAAAGATGTATTTAGAATCACTGATGATCCAACCTATGTGGATGACAATGAGGGAATAGTAGCTGCCACGCCTGCTGTGGATGCTGCAGCAACTACTGCCACTGCTACTCCTGTAGAGGAAGCTGAACCTGAGGCTATTGAATGGACATTCAAATTGTTGTTGAAAGATGATGGTAAAAATTCAAAGTCTGATCTTTTGGGAAGAGCAACACCTGAAAAGTACAATAATCTACCTGCGGATGAAATTTTGGATGATGCATTTATGAATTCAAGCTATCTCGGATTCTCGTATATAGTTCCTGCTACAACTGAAACCGCTGTCACTCAGATGAAATTCTACTCTACGGTATTTCATGATATTAATATGCAGGGAGTTGAACTAAAGGCACAGGAGAGTAGAAGATCGCTTTATTACCTTGACAATGATTTGGTTCCATTCTTTGAGCCTATCGGTTCTGAACGTCTAAAAGTAATTCAAAATGGTAAAACTGTTAGATATGATTTTGTAAGAGCATTGGCATTTACCTCTCAGTATGCGAAACAAAATTCAGAAGCTTCGATAGCATTAAAATGTAAGAAACAGGCTGCGTTTGAGAAGTATTATGCTGATTATATTGACTCAGTTATTAGTGATGAAGATAGTACTGTTTATGGAAAATTTTCTACTCAAGTAGGAAAAAGCAATATAGGGGTTAGGGCGACAAGACTTCAACAATATGTGACAGATTTGGGATATAATAATGTTTTTCCATCTATTATTGATGCCGATGCTTACCTAATTGGGCTTATATATCATGTCATGATGAAGGGTGAAGAACTCGATACTACAAGATTTGAAAATTTGAAGAATGATATTGCCGCTAAGGTTGCAACGTACAAAGCAAGCGAAAATCATAGACATACACCAAATGGTGTATATTACCTGCGGCAGAGAGTGAGAGAATCGATACAGACTTATCAAGGATACGTGGCATGAATCGAGAAGAACATCTTACATTTATCAACAGCAGCATTGTGGGTATTATGCGTGATGTCGTATCGTCAGCAAATCTGTTAGGCGATGGGATGGCATTTTATGCAGTTCATGGCTATTTGTTACAATCTCTGCTTCTACAGATGACTGGAGCCCAAGAGCAGAAAATGAAGTGCATTTGTTGGGAGTTAGCAACAAATAACTTACAGTATAGGTATATTAGATATTATAAAGGATGGACTCTGAGTGAGTGCTCAACGCTTGAAAACAAGTCAATAGTATATAAAGACTTGATGAAAGCCGTCCAGAGTATGGATTCTAATTATAAACCATATCCCGATAATACTGCAAGGCTGAAATTAAGAGATGACGTTCTTAATCAAGTGAGTACAGTATTTGACGGTACAAATATTGCGAAGTTAAGGAAGAAGGAGTTTGAGTCATTCATTACAACTTTTGGTACTTTTGCTGAAAGTAATTTTGTGCCTGATAATGGTCCTCTGCTGAAAAATGGTAATAAGGAGGCGCCATTAGCGCAAATTAACGCAGACACCAAGATGTATGCAGTTTATCATCTGCTATATTCTCATAGGAACAGATGTGCCCATAACACTCTTTCGTATCAATTAAATATACCTCATTTGGATGAGTTAAAAGATGAAACTTATCAGACCTATAATATTATTTTTATGTTTTATGCCACTCTAATAATTATAGATGAGGTGTTTAGGAAAGTGTTTGCACACTATCAGGAGTTAATTAATGTGGGGTAGATAATTTGTTTATACAAATTATATTTCTATTTTCACCATGTTATCCTTTCCGAACCACTCTTCTGCCTTTGCTATTACAGCAGTTGATGGTCGGTCAAAATAGACCGCCAATTGAGATTTAGCCCGCGTACAACAGACATAGAATATCTTCTTTGTACGCTCAACTACTTTTGCAGATGCCGGATCGCCTCCAGTGAATAGCTTCTCAAAATTATAGTTATTCCAACGACCATTATCCAGAATCACAAATACATCATCAAACTCAGTTCCCTTTGTTTTATGCTGTGTAGAGAAAGGAGTTCTGCCTTCAAGATACTCATAGAGCTTATGAAATTCTTCATACTTGATCTGAGAAACACGATGAAATACATATTTATTCCTTTCTTCGTATCTTATCAAGCCGTCACTCTTCAGCACAATTCCCTTTTCTTCTGCGAAGTCCAGTATTTCTCCTATTGTTCTATCGCCAGGTTCGGATAAAGTATTCATTACTTCAGCCAATTCTTTTTTGTCCTGAACTTTCAGGACTTTATACTCCGTTCTTGCTATGAATTCTGCAATATTCTTATTCTGATAAAGTTGAATACAACGTTCAATATCCATCAGATGTTTGACAAGCTCTGAACGTTTTGATCCTGTTTTGCTCTCTTCGTCCTCACTTTGTTTCTTATCATCTACCAACTGATCCTTATCTGCATGTTCCTTGATAAACTCATCAAAAGGGAGCTCTCTTGCAAACGCCAACGCGTCGGGATGTGCGTCAATGAACTTTTGTTGCCCGTCAGTAGGCGTGACTTTCTTTTTTTCTCTGTCATTCGCGCCCTCAACAGAGGCTTTTAATTCATCAATAACTTCCCCAAATGTCTTCCCTTCTGTATCAATTGGGTTCGTTTCTATGTATTTTTTCAGTCTGTTCCTATAATCTAAAACTCCATCCCCATTGTGTGCAAGCATGAGTTCCCCAAAACCAGCTTTACCTGCAATAAGATTATGAGTCAGGTTTAGTTCCTTTGTCCGTTCGGCATTATCAAAGTCCCACACATAATCCACTGTAAGTTTTTCCCTGACTTGTTCAAGGGTTATACCTTCACGAGTAGAATAGACAAATTTAATTACTCCATCCTTGACATGACCATCAACCATATTAGGCGCGGTAACGTCTTCAGATGGTCGTTGTACCAACCCGTCTGTTCGTATCTTGTTGGCCAATTCTATTACCAAGCGTGGATTTCTGCGGTTCTGCTCCTTTTTCACCTCATAAACCTTTCCTTCAGGTGCTTTATATTCATCCAAATTACCTATGCCATCATCATAGATACTCTGCATGGCATCCCCAAAGAAACCAATAATGCAATCATGTCCATCTCTTGCAAAGATGTCTTTAAGTAAGATTTTGATCACAAGCGGGTTCGTATCTTGATATTCATCCACCATAATGAAAGGATAGGTTCCCTTCATAATCTCGCATAGCTTGGGGTAAATACTAAACATGTACTCAGCTAGAACCAGCACTTCATCATGGGAAATGATTCCATCGCCCACACGACAGTATTCTTTGTACTGAATGCCTTTGAACCCTTCCACATGTTCGTAGAAATCATCATGTAAAGGTAGTTCCATGTTTACACTTCGTGTAATAGACTCATCGTTTATAAGCTTTATCAGTGCAGGTTTTAACGCAGCTTGAAAATGTCCAATACAATCCCACAGGAAATCATGAATCGTGGAAACTCGCAGGTTATCGTTTGCCACGCGTCGCTCAATCTCTTTGACCGCTGCATTTGTATAAGTAATACAGGCTACTTTCTTCGTCGGGTTCTCGCGTATAATCTCTCGTAAAACTTTTACCAAGGTATATGTCTTACCACTACCAGCACCACCACTTAACAAAAAGTGGTGACCTTCGTGGATGTGTCCCATTATCTGTTCTAACTCTTCCATAGTTATCCTCACTTTCTAAGCCAAACAAGGCCTTCTTTGATATATGATGGAATAGCCCAACCACCAAATGGGTCTTTATTCCCATTAGCAAGCGTCATTTCTTTACTGTTCAGAAGTATCTCAAATGCGAAAGCAGCCTTACTTTCAACTTTTTCTGCGGCCTCATAAGCCTTGTCAACAGTATCAAAACCTTCTTTAAAACCTGTTTTAACAGCACGCTCAGTGAAATCCTTCTCAAGAACAAAATCCTTATTTAGAGCCATGAAATCATCTTCAAAGCTTCTGGGCTGGTAGCCATTTTCTGAGGTCTGAAAACAAACCATATAGGTACCATCATTATAGACTGTCATCTTTCCGTTTGCCTCATCCCAAACGAAGCGTTTGTCATTCTCTGTTTTCGCTGCAAGAGTATCACAATTAGTGTCGTTACCATAGAAAAACTTCAAAGCTGTATTAGATGTTACTTGGTTCTTTCCATGCTCATATTTTACCTTAGGATGATGCCCCTCAGAAGAACAGCAATCAAAATCTGTAAGAACCAAAACCTTCATCAAACCAAGGAAATTTAATAACTTAACAAAAATCTCTGCATGTGCCCCAGCCTCAATAATAGATATGTTCTGAGAAAGCAGGGATAAAGTAGGCTTAACAGCAGGTTCAGCTACGTCTAACTTCTTGATTATTGCGGGTAGTAAAATACGTTCTGTATCACCCTCTATAAGAATTGCTTTGTCAGCAAAGAAAAGCTCACTTCGGTTGATCGTAATATATTGCTTTAGGAAACGAAGATGGTCTTTGTTCTCATATACTTTGCTGAGCGTTTTCAAGCTCTTCGCCTCAACTTCGTTCTTCCCTGTCACCCTGTGGAGATACTTAATATCATCGTAGTCACTGTCTGCAACTATGTGTGATGAATGAGTAGAAACAATATATTGCAAGGGCCTACAATTCCCATGATCATCTTTAACACCTTCATTAAGCAGTTCCTTGATATTTTTGATAAACACATACTGCATCTGGGGGTGAGTATGTGCTTCGGGTTCCTCGATAAAAAGAAGGTTTATATCTGCTAAACCGCCGCCTTCCTTAATTTTGGCAAAGCGTTTCAAAATCAGGTCTATGTCAAAGATAATGGAAATCAAGTTCATATACCCAAGACCATTGAAGTTCTCTGGCAGGTCTTTATTGTCATGTTCGTACTTGACTGTTGTATTGCCTTTGAGCAATTCGCGGTGTTGTAACGAAGAAATAACCTTTATAATTGTATCATTAGGAGTGACACCACCAAACTTCTTTATTTTCTCCACAATATCTGCGAATATATCAGAGTATATGTCTGTAAGCTGAGTATCCGTTTCTCTTAATTGATCAAGGAACTTTTCTTTTGCTTCAATTTGTTCTGCTGTCTCTTCAATAGCCTTATACAGGTCTGAAGTTTTGGTGGAAAGCGTTTTATCTACATCACGGTTGTCAACATCTCTTCTTGCTCCAATGCTTTGAAACAAGATGACATTTTCCATTTTGAACCCTTGAATATCCTTGATGTCGATATAGTTGTCTTCATCAATTGTCCCATCTTTTTCAATTTTTATTGATTTCCTTATCTGTTGGAACCGACAAATGGAATTATCCTCTAAGAATCCAATAAAATTGAATTCTGGCTTGGGGGCTTTCTCCTGATACTTCGCATCAAATTTTGCTTTTTGAGCGGCACACAGGCTATGTAGTTCTTTATACCCCTCGTAAGGTAGATAGAAATCAAAACCTATAGCAAGATAATGATTGTCCACATCCAGATCCATCAAAAGCGGACTCACATTTGCCAATATATCAGCATCCGTGTATGAAATAATCAATCTTAAAGAAATAGCCACCGGGCTATAGGCATTCTCCTCAACCAAAGGATTAATCATAAGATTCTTCAATTGCTCTTGCGCATCCAGGTTCAAGTCATTAAACTTAATGCTTCTTTTCGCTTCACCTTTAGCACCAAGGAATTGGTCAAGTATTAGCAAAAGTGAGGTTTTGCCCACATTATTCTTACCAATAACCAGTGAAAGGGCATCCTCCAAGTCTATGGAGAAGTCCTTTAGCAATCTGAAATTTCTGACTATAATTTTTTCTATTACCATTCTATTTCATTTCCTAACTAATCTTTTTCGCTGCAAAGATATGTTTTTCTCGTCAATTATCCAAATAACACTACTATTATTTCATATCTTTCATCAATTAGCATTTCCAGAGGAACCCATAAACAAGCAAAAAGCACCTGTTAATGCAGTAACTCAGTGCAATATCAATGTATGACCATCTTGTTCGAATCATTAGAATATGAGATATACAATCAAGTAAAAGTTATGAAAAAGAAAACTAAAAATTCAAATCAAACGGACTGAGTTATGATATTTTTTTGTACCTTTGCACTCGAAAGTAAATTTGTCGAATCCGCCAACGAATCGCCTCTGACCTCCTTAGACCGTGCGGTTAATTTGGCTAAAAATAGTTAAGAATGATGCAAGTAATTGAAAATCAGTATAGAATCGTCGGAAACCAAGTTTTCAACGAGGATGAATACTAACGTAAAAGGCGGCGAAAGTCGCTGAAAAACAGGCTGATAATCAGGATGATGGGGACAGCAAGGATTCCCGTCATCCTCTTTTTTCGCCTTTTATGGCCGAATAACTGTCCCCAAAAACAGTGTTTTTTGAGGCTATATCCGTAAAAATAGGATAGTAACTGTTGGAGCGGATAAGGACACAAGATTTGTGTTTACTGTGTTAACCCTCCGTTTGGTGGCACAAAAACAAAATCCCATATTTGCACTTGTCGAAGTTTCGACTTTTTAATTAAAAATTAAGTAAAATATGGGAAGAGTAAAAGCTACAAAACTGACAGGAAAGTTTTATTTGAGGACAGACCGTAACCCCGACAAGAACGGGAAGTATGCAATCTATCTTGATTACGTGTTAGATACCAAACACGCACGTACTGAAACAGAGGTATGGATTGAAGAAAAGTATTGGGATGCAGAAAAGCGAGAGATAACAAGAAAGCACCCACAATACGCACGTCTCACGAATCAAATAGAGAAGAAAAGGCAGACTATAGACGATGCCATCTATGACTACCTTCAAAAGAACAAACGACTGACTATAGATGTTCTAAGGTCATTAGTGCAAGGCAGGCCAATAGGCAAAACCGCTGACACAGACTTTGTGGAGTATGCCACTGAGACGATGGAAGAACGCTATAAATTAGGCAAAATCGGTATTAGTGTACGAGACAATGCCCTTTGTGGGTTTAACAAGTTCCGTAAGTTCTTAGCTGAAACGTATGGCGAGGACAGCCTCTTTGTTTCAGAACTGACAGTAGATTTGGTAAAGGAATATATCTTTTGGAGGCAAAAGCAAGGAAACATAAACAGCACCATCAACAAAGCATTAACGCCCATTATGAGGACTGCAAAGAGGGCTGTTATAGACAAGTTACTTGATGCAAGCATTGCCGAAGCCATCTGTGACCTTTATCTTCCCACAAAGAAGGAATTGGGAGAAGATGATGGGGATGAAGTACATTACCTGACAGAAGAGCAAATGAAGCAATTTATAGCCTTGCGTGACAAGGTGAAGTACCCACGTACCCGCGACTTTATGGATTATTTTCTGTTTTCTCTCAATGCTTGCGGATTACGTTTTTCAGACTTGCTAACGCTTGAATGGCGCAACATTGATTTTGCTAAGAAATCCTTGCGAAAAATACTGTATAAAGGTGACAAACCCCACGAAATCCCCTTGAATGATAATGCCATCCGCATATTGGAGCAATGGCACGACCGAACAGGTGAAAACCGTTTTGTCTTTGGCTTGCTTGATGATGATTTCGACCTTCACGATAAAGAAGAGCGTAAGCGTATGCGTTTGAACAAGAACAGGGCTATCATAACAAGCCTACGCACATTGGGCGAAAAGATGGGACTACCTTTCAACCTGACTATTCACGTTGCCCGACACACTTTTGCAGTATGGGCGTTGAACAAGGGCGTAGATGTTCACGTTATTAGCCGTCTTATGGCCCATTGTAGCGTTATGGTAACAGAAAAGGTGTATGCTAAATTTATGCCTGAAACCTTACAGCAAGAGGTACAGTCAAAGCTAAACTTCAACTTGATGTAGAGACAGGAAATGCCCGTAAGACCACAAAAGTTTTACGGGCAAGTTATTCGGCACACGAATCGTCTATTCGTTTAGTATTTTACCATTTTTATCAACATATATTGTCTTACTGTCTTTTATCACCTTGGCTTTATCACCTTCAAACGGGTAAATAGTATAACCGTCTTTTGTAATGGGGCCGCAATTAGACAGGACGGGGTTTATTATCCATATTTGCCTTGTTTCATCATAAAGTCCACAACCGCCAATGCTTGAATTAGCCCACGCAGCCCATTTGCATCCCAATTTTGGGAGAGCCAATTGTTTAAGTAGTTGCTCTTCTGCATTCAAATAATTGTTATATACGTACAAATTGTTATCATTGTAGATTCTTATTTTTTTATACGGTGGCTTTCCCTTTTCATAAACCATATCCTGTTGCACCCCCTTATTGTCAAGAGTTATAAACAGAGAATTGTCGTGGCCAATAATTCCCTGTGAAGTAGTTTTACCCACCAAGAATATATTATCGACATTTCCATCAATATCATATAGATGTTGCCCCTCAGAAGGTGTATATCTCCATTCCAAATCACCATCATTATTGAATTTCAGAATAGGAGAATCGTGATTGATGACGATACCTTCTTGCCTTCCAAACATACTATGAGGATGAAGCCCTCCTTCTATTCCCACACAAAAGAATCCACCCATACGGTCGAGAAGTATTTGGTTGTTCCTGTAATCAGGAAGATGAAGGCAGTTTATTACACTTCCATTCTTGTTGACAATAAGTGCTATTTCAAGAAAATCATAGTTTCTTTCTGTATATACACCGTCATTGACTAAAACGAGTTGCCCCATAATTGTTCTATATTGTGGAGTTCCATAGCCTATAACATTATCTCTTCCATTATATCTGATTCGAAAAGTAATAACAGAATTACCGTTGTTCAGAGAGCAAAACCGTGTTGGAAAAACAGTATAATTATCTGTGAGATTTTCGTATTTCCGCAACACGTCATTGATTAACGGCTTAAATAAGACAGCTTCACCTTTTTTTGTATAGAGGTCGCCAATATAGTAATCATCTAATAGCTTACCATAAAATGAATCTAATGTTTTGGCATATTGAAAGATTTGCATTTTTGAATCGTTGGTATTATAATCCCTGAAAAAGCAAAGTATCTTATCGTCAAACCAACTAACATTCACTACGTTGTGCCACAATTCATTACCACCGTCTTGTTCTTTGATTTTGGTTGGGAAATACAATTTTGTGCCATCTTCAAGAATGAATTTTTGGCCGATACCATTATTAACCTCGTGAATTGGGTTGGAAGAATTAACTCTACAGACAACAGCATTTTTTACAGTCTTAGCTTTTATATGCTTTTTTGCCCATATTGGAATTGTTTTGTCCCTTGTATATTCTTTATAGTTCAGGGTATTAAATTGAATGCTATCGTATTCTTCAATAGTGCATATCCCTTTTCTCGTAAGTATAATGGGTTCTTGTAAATCATTAAAACTTTTAATTGGCCCTGACGAGAAATCAGGCTTAAAGTTAAAACACGGCTCTACAATAAAGCTAAAGTCACCTGTAGTGTAGCCATAAAGACTGTCATTCCTTAAAAAGAAACAGCTATCATTTTTCGACCAAATTATATCGTCATATTGAGACGGTGGGAATTGAGGGAAGAGTGGATTGTGGCTATAAAACACCTTTTTGTCCCCTGTGTTACAAACAAAGAAATTCTTATTGTCAGAACAGAAAGGGGCTATGTCAATATAGGTAGTAGGTTCTAATAAGATGTTAAACTTGTCATCCGTCAAGCCTTTTTTTCCATTGATTTCCACCATATAATTGCACTCTCCACCACATAATATGTATTTGGAAATTTTATCATAGAGTGGAGTGAGTTTATAATTTGCAGCCCTATCTATAACTCCATATTTATCATTGCATTTCACAATTGCAAACATATTGTCATAAGGCATAGCTGAATCGAAAACGGGTTTAATCAAAAACTTGCCCTTTGCATTGACATATCCCCATTTTCCTTTTTTCTCAGCAGGTAATATAGTGCCTTGCAAATCATCGCCCTTCAACTCTTTAAGCTTGGGCTGTTGTGCATATAGAAATGACGTAATAAGGCACAAAAGAACAATGGAAATAACTTGTTTCGTTTTCATATCCTTTACAATTTGATGACTTTATTTACTTTGACCTGAGACATCGCTTCTTTCCAATTCACGGGGAATACACAAAGTGTTTTCACCAATAATAAGCTTTTCACCTTCCAACTTAGCAGTTATAACCGCTTTCATTTCGGAGTCGTACATATTCTGTACTTTCATTGTGACTGTTTGACCACCAATGCTATACGTACCTTCCCACACAAATATGTCTTGTTGTTCTAATTCTATCCGCACGGTATGTTGTGTGGTAAATTTAATAGTAACAGATTCACTTGCTTCAACATTAGAGGCATTACCATCCCCATCATCCATTTCTTCCACCCATATATCTTTGCGATAGTATGTTCTCGGTTCTGTGAAAGTGTTTCCTTCTATTTCTTTAGAGCTTTCTATTTGGGTTGTTACTTCTTGGGTTGTTCTATCATCATCTTTTTGTGGGTCGAAGGAGTTGTATACGATGATGAAGACTGCTATTAGAACGGCCATAATCCCAACACACCAAAGCCACTTGCGGATAGTTTTTTGCACTTCTATGTTGCTTTCATCATTCTCTGTTGAAGGTTGGAAACCCTGTTGCATTTCCGTTTCACTTTCAACACTCTTTTCGCCAATTATGGATGGTGCTTGCTCATTACTTCCAACCTCTTCTGTAGGTTGAGGGATTAGCGAAGCGTTTACTACGTTGGCGGCTATGGCATCCTTGGTAGGACAGCCACATTCAGGGCAGTGTTCTGCATACTCTGAGAACATTTTACCGCATTCAGGACATTCTAATAGTGCCATAATACAAATTAAAATTTCTCAATACCACGTCTTCTTGCTTCAGATGGATTATTATCCACCCATTTGTTTCTCGCATCTTTAATAGCATCGTGCCAAAATTTTTGGTCAGATCTATCCATAAACTTAATTTGACACGAAGCACACTCTGTGTATGAATCTTTATATATAACAGATGATTTTGTTCTAATAGCTTGACCATCACGGGAACATTGCTTTCCACAAGAAGTACATTTCCCCCATTTTGAAGCATCTATATTGAGGTATTCCTGACTATCATTTGAATATGTTAATGCAGATTGTTCTGCTCCTATTCGTTTGCAAAAATCGGACATTTTTTCATACCATTTCCCTAACTCATAATAAATCTCTTCACCTTGGGTTGACGGTATTTGTGCCATTAGCAAATTATATTCTGCCATTTCATTTGATTTGTCCCCGTATTTGTCAATTATACATTCTGACAAGTCAGATGGCTCGCAATTTTTCAATGAGGGGTCATTAAAGAAACAGAAATAAACAATAACGCATACAAGTGAAACAGCAATAGCGTATATAGACGGTTTAAACAATCTCCCATTAGACTGCTTTCTGTTTTCCTTTCTCTTTTTTCGGGCTTCTTTTTGTTCTCTTTGCTTTTGAATCTCAAATCCAAGGTCTTTATTATACCAACAGACAGCCTTCTTATCTTGACCTCTTTTTTTCAACTCATTACCAACTTGGGTATAAGCATCTTCTCTCCCATTCCTAACAGCCTCGTCACACCAATGTTTTGCTTTTATAGTATCTTCATTCCATCCTGCATACAATCGTGCGAGATTGACCATTCCATCCACATTACCCTTTTTCGCAGCTTGCTTATACCAATAGAGTGCTTTGGAATAATCCATCATTATATCATTTCCAAGCTCATAACTACGCCCTAATTCATTGGCAGCGGTGGCATCTTCCGCTGCTCTCTTGATTAAATCTCGTAAGTGTGCTGTAATCCCACAAACAGGGCATCTTTCATCGCTCTTATAGATGATAGATTTACATAAAGGACATTCAGATTGATTCCTATCAACGATTCGTTTCCCATTCTGATTATCCGTGTTAGTCGTATTTGAGTGTTTATCAACTTTACCATTTGTTTTTGTGCGTGAGAATGGCAGAGCGCAGTTTGGACACACCATTACGGACGCATCCACTTCCTGACCACACTCAGGACAGGTTTTGCTTTGTTTTTGGGGTTGGTCAATGGGGCATCCACAATGGGGACATTGTATAGCTTTGTCGCTTACCTTCCCACCACATTCGGGGCATTCAAATAGTGCCATAGACGCATAAATCATAGCACCTTTGGCTCTAACAGTGCGGTTATCTTTGCTTCGTTAAGTCATACAAGAAAGCGGAGCCTCCTACACCTGCCAAACCCTAAGTGAAGCCTCCTACAGCTGTGATATGGTTTGGAGAAGAGGAAACTCCACTTGGATGGTATATCGTTATACAACGAAACCATACCAAGAAGAGCGTTCTTCTCACCTTACCTAATATCACTTCGTGCGTTTGTAGGAGTTTACACTTAGTAGGTATAAGCGAAAATGTACGCTATCTCAATATGTCTTGCCAACAAAGCCTATTGCGGCAATATGGCGGTGCAAAGGTACGCATTTCTTCGGAAATATACTCAATTTTGGCGCGATTATTATAGAAAATAAACGGTTGAGGGGCTTTTTGGGGGTATAAGCTATCAAAAATTAGCAAAAATGGAAGGTAACTTGCCTTAATCTTAGTATTATTGGCTACCTTTGCACTATAATTCAATTTGATTTGGCTTATGGCAGATATGACTTTGAAACTGAAATCTCTTGATGATTTCTTTGACACTATCATCTTGTCAGATAGTGACAGAAAGGAAGTCGTTCAAAACAATGCGGCACACTTTATTGACGATGTTTTTCAAAAGGCAGAATTTGACCTTATGTTTCATAACTATGCCAAAGAGTTTGCCCCTGATAATTACATTCAAAAATTATACGATGTAATTAACAATGAAAATACCATTTTGGAAGGATTACAAAGCGACCTCTACAGAATCCAACGTGGCCAAATACCACAATATTATATTGAACATTTCCTTAATGAGGAAAAAACCGAATTAGAAGAATTACAATTCTTTCTTTGGGCTGCAACCGAGATAGGACTACATATCTACCTGTCAAAATCTATTTTGTCTTATGCGTATAAGATACAAGACCGTCTGCAACACCTTTCAGGAGGTGAAGCAAACAGGTGGTCTTTCCTGAATATCTATCTGAAAACTGATAAAGCAGAGATTTTATATAACAAGTTGATATTAAAGAAACAGATAGATGGTAATTATCCGTTTGATGATTTCAAAAAGTTCTTTTCTCGTCATTATGACATCACAAAGGCTGTTAGTCCAAAGGAAAAAATCAAGTGGATGGGCAAGGTAATAGATTTAGCAGTCCTTATCATCTATCTTTCCGACAATCGCCCTGAATGGTTAGTAGTGGAAAAAGTGTTTGGGGTAAAAAGCACGTCATTGAAATCATCGCTTTCAAATCTTAGAAAGAGAAACGGTTTCAACAAAAAATATCACGAAATTGCTACAGAATACGAAGATGTGAAGTAGGATTCTGAAATCATACTCTATAATATGTTTACTGTGTTAACCCTTGGTTTGGCACAGTAATTTTTTTGCCTTAGATTTGCACTATGAACACTATACAAGAAAATACAAATATGGTATTAACACCATTGGAAAGCCTTACTACACTAACAGAAGAGGTAAAGGCTCTTAAAGAGAGGGTGCAGTCTATAGTGGCCGTTCAACCTAAACAGCTTTACACAAACAAGTCGCTGAAAGAATTGCTTGGAGTTGGTGACAAACTCATAAAGCAATATCGTGACAACGGCTTGCTGTCTTTTACTCAGGTGGGTGATAAGTTTTGGTACAGTCAGGAAGATGTTCACAAGTTCCTTGCTGTTAGCCATAATGAAGCGTGGAATGTTTAATGTTAGCAAGAATGGATAACTTTGTTCCTATTCCAACCAACCTAATATATATGTTGGATTGTGACTGCCTGAAAGTCTTAGCTATCCTGATTCAGAAAGAAAGCTATTGGGATAATAAAGGTAAGTTGAAGGATGGTTGGTTTGTAAAATCCATTAGTGAACTTAAAGCTGAATTGGGCTGTGCTAATACAAAGGACGTTGGCTGCATCATTCAGGCATTAGTGAATAGCAGTATTATTGAAGTGACCGCCTACGAGAAAAAGGGAATGGCTGCAAAGTTCAAAATCTGTTGGAACAAGGTGAATGAACTTAATGGTATGTCTCTCTACGATGTGAAGGAATTTGATTTCAAGCCTATCCGTAAGCTTCCACGTAATTGTGAGATAACCTATAACAAGAATACAAATAGTACCCCTAAAGCCCCTCAGTCGAGTACAATTTGTAACTCTACTATAGCTAATAGAGATAAAAGAGATAATAAAGACAATACAGAAAAAAAAGATAACAATGCTAAAGAAGATAGCTCTATGACTAATACATCAACAGAAAAAACGTATGATTTGCGTTCAACTCTACAGAAGTTGGTATGCTTCATCAGCTATGATTACCCTATGAGTAAGATAGTTCAATCAATACATACCAAAACAATGTGTGCAAATCCGACATTGATAGCTATGCAAAACAAGCTGAATGGGATAGTATCTCAATACGGAAACGAGATAGCTACTGCCGTTTTTTGTAAAAAGCTATGGGATGAACTTACTTCTACGGTGTATGAGACTGTATTTCAAGCATCCAACAGTACAGAACAGCAAAAGTACACAGAGTTAGTTCAAGCTGTGGATAAGATAGGCTACTCTATGGCTTATGTCTGCAAGCGCAAGTATCTCCATAATGCAGAAGCTTTGGAAGAAAGCTCTCACTACTTTTGGCTGAATAGTGCAAGCGGTACTTACAAGGAAATCTTCGACAATTATCTGAAATGGCTCATTGCCAAATATACGCTTGATGAAAGTATAGGGGAAACGGAGTGCTGTAAGCTAACAAAGACGCAGATATATGACCGTATCTGTATGGCTAATGATTATTTCAAGAAAGGGTATGAAGAATGGAAAGCCAATGTTGACAGGTGTAGAACAGGGACACACATTCTGTAATCCCTGCTCATACTCAACTGAGTACCTTTTGCTTTTCTTCATACAGTCTCTTTAGTTTATTCCAATTGACAGAGTAGCCCTCTGCCTTTAGATGCTTTGAGTTCCAAGTTAAGGACAATGTGGTATCTATCAGGGCTTCGATTTCAGCGTTCTTTGCCTCTCTGTGCTTGTTGTTTCCTAAATAGTTTCTAAGTGTACGCTCGCTTATTCTTATGCCGTTAGCTGCCATTATTTCTATGTTCTCCTTTAGGGTTATGTTGGGGTCGTAAAAACCAAGGGCTTGCTCTTTCTTTACCTCTGACAGGTTCCTGTTGTATTCAGCAGCACTCTTGTATGTTCCCCTTTTTAGGATGATGCCACACTTAGGATTTTTCTTTTGAAGGTTGGCTATCATATCCGCGTAATCCCGTGCAATAGTTTCAGGGGTTTTCTTAAAAGCACTCTCTACTGTTTGAACAAGTTGCTTGCAAGTGATAATATCCTCGTCATTATTTATGAACTTGTGAAAGTCCACAAGGATATTGAAGAAAAGGGTATCAGGTGTAGCCGTTGGAGCAATTACCCTTCTCAGCATTGTACGGGTTTGCAATACAATACGTCTCTTGTGACCATCCTTTAGTATATCAGTAATGTAACTAAGCTTGAAGTAGTCCTCGCCTATTCGCTGCCATTTGTATTCAATCCATTCAGGCGATTCTATGCGGTCTATATATGGGTGCTTTCTTCGATAGACGTTATACCACAAATCAAAATCCATTTTATCATAGTCATTGATGATTTCCTTGCTGACTTTGCTATAGGGGGGCCTACAAATCGGCAATTGTCTTATATTACCTTCTTCTTTTTTTATATTATAGTATTTTCCGCTTTGTAGGTCTATATCACTAAGGCCATATATCCTATGCGTGTTGATGAAATGAAAATCGGTATTATTACTGTTAGTGCCGTGACACGCTAACACTCCACTCCTTGCGTGGCTATCAATAACCCTATTGTCATTAGCACCAAGTATGTCGATTAACCCCGTCTGACAAAGCAGAGCATCGTAATAGCTTTGATAGTCGCTAATGGTCGTTATCCCCTCATTGAAGAAATATATTAGCCTATACCGATTCCCATACGTTTTCCCGCCTATTGTCTGCCTGTGACGGAAGGTAGTGTAGGCAATGGTTGGCTGTAGCTTCAATGCCCCTAACATAGCATCCCAATCATTAGGGTATTCATCGAGGTCAATAAAAATAAATTGTGTGGATTTGAAGTTTTCCTTTGTGCGCTCAGACTGAGAAAACAACCCTGTTTTCCGTGTAATGTCGAAATTCTGAGACAAGGAATGACCGCCTTTCAAATGATCAGCAATCTCGTTAAGTGTTAGGAGTTTTACCTCCCAAGTGATTTTTGCTAAGTCGGGCTTCTGATGATAGCCTTCAACGCTTGTACTCGCGTACATTCTTAATCTGATTATCTCCTTCTTATTATTTTTATGGAGGTGAAACACTAATCCTCCATCCCCTGCTTTTTGGCAATTTATAAACACTTTTAGAAAAAAAGGAGACCTTGAAGGGCTAATAAGCAGGAGTAGAAAAACCGCTCCAAGGTCTCAAAAAAGTGTTTCTACAATAAATATACAAAAAAGATTTATATTGTAAAGTATAGTTGGTTTATTTATCTCTCCCCCCCGTACCCATTTTTTATACGACTAATCTAAATACCGCTCCCCGTTCCTCTTTACATAAAATGTGGCTACACTACAGGTTGATGATGGCCATCGTCCTGACGGGACAGTTTGCAAACCATTGATTTTAATATAGCAAATCATCTGAGGTGGCCAAACTTTTCGGTGACTTTTTTGGCAAATACACAATTTTTTTTCTCCACCTGTGCTATAATCGTAAGTGTGCTAATTTAATACCTAAATGATGGATGGTGAAGGTGTGTTAGGTGTGCTAACTTAACAGAAAATCTTAAATGAGGCCAAAAGGATGCAAAAGGGCATAAAAAAGAGTGCCTATCCGTATCGATGGCACTCCTTTGTATCAATCCTAATAGGTGTGTATGCTATGCGGCAACAAACATAGACTTCAATTTTCGCAACGTCATTATTGATGTGCCTGTAATAGCACTTGCATTGCGCAGGCTCATACCCTGCTTCAATAAGGAGATTTCCTTTTTGTACTGCTCCCTGTATGCGCTATCTGCCTTACGGTAAGTGTCAGGTCTGCCCATCTTGATATTTTCAGCACGGCACTTGGCAATGTATTGGTCTCGGCCTGATGCCATACGCTCGGCAATGGTCAAACGCTCCATAGAAGCTATTTCAAGCAAGATGGTACAGATTAAGGAGGCCACGGGATTAACCTTACCGTCAATGATGGTTTCAAGATTATAGTTCTTTACATAGAGGCAGATTCCTTGCTCGTTAAGCATCTGAATAACCTTCAAGGCTTCAAGCGTGTTACGCCCCAAACGACTGATTTCAAGGACTACCACCTTATCTACCTTGTTGTGCTGAACAAACTCAATCATTTCAAGTATCTCTGTCCGCTCTTCAATCTTTTTTGCGCCACTCACTTTGTTGGCGAAGATGTTGCAGATATTCCAATTCTGTGCTTGGCAGAACTGCGTTAGTTCTGTCACTTGGCGTTGATAATCTTGCTGACTTGTGCTTACTCTGACTAATAAAACCACATTCATAAACTCTTGTTTTTATGATGATTACTACCTCGATTTCTTGATACAAAGGTAGCACTTTTTTTTGAATTGGCCAAACATTTTAAGCTAAAAATTCAACAAAAACACGCTGATTTGCAGCATTTTACACAAGATTTTACAGGTAGCAAAAACTAAGTAAAGCACCCCCCTCCCTCCTACGTATCCCCCCTCTACGTCACACCTTGGTACGGGTATTTGAATTGCCATAGATAGCCCCAAACACGTCATAAGGTCATTTGAACGGATGGATTGAATTAAGGGGTGGGGTGTTTATTTCAGATACTACCCTAACCGCTCTGAATTTTTGGCCAAACTTGGATGACTGTATCCGATGATGTCCCCTGTTTCAAAAAGCATTGGTTTTAATATAGCAAAAAACTTGAATCGGCCAAAGAATATAGGCTTAAAAATCAGCAAAAGCCTCCTTTTTACGGGAAATCCTGAATTACCTGTTCTGAGCTTGAAGGCGTAAATAATTCTATTGCGCGTTTAATATAACAAAGATTCTGAATTGGCCAAATTTTTTAGTCGGTATTTCAAGCACTTTTCAATCAACTAAAGTATTTATAGTAAACAAATTAAGTAAACTAAATGGATAAAGACAATAAGAATCATCAACTACTTTATACTACTACAGACAGGGCTTTAATTTACCCCTCAATCAATGATTGTGAATTTCACGACAAACTTGTTAGCAACACTTATTCGGATGGTGTTGGAAGAATGGTTTTCAAAGAGGAAATCACATCAATACCAAACGGTATGTTTGCGGATTGTCCTAACCTTCAATCTGTTGAAATCCCACCTTCTTGCAGGGTAATCCACGACCACGCATTTTCAGGTTGTTTTAACTTGGAAGATGTTATTTTCAATGATGGATTAAGAGCGATTCTTGAATATGCCTTTGCTCGTACAAAGCTAAGAAAGGTTGAGATACCTTCATCCTGTTTTATCATTGCCTCTTTTGCTTTCGCTGAAACACCTTTAAGAATTGTTCGGCTGAACAAGCCAACAGCAGCCTACAGGTATATTGGAAATTTCGTGGTTAGTGTTGAATGTAGAATTGAAGGTATTAGCAAGTACGATGACTTTTGCTTAACTTCATTTGGTTTTAATGAAGATGGTTTAGTAATTAACTATGAAGAAGAGAACGGATAGAAGTGTAAGTTTGGAAATTAGACATAAAATTTCCGAAGGACTGAAACGGTACTACCGCACACAGTCGGAACAGAAGAAACAAGAGAGAAACGCACGGCAAAGTGTAGCAATGAAGAGATATTGGGAGAAAATACCCAAAGCAAGCAATAATGATTCGGTGACAAACAATTAAAGACTATGGAATACAAAATAGACAAGTATCACCAAGTACAGTACACTACAACAGATGGGAAAATAGCAACTCCTACAATTTCATCGTGGGAGGTCGTGAATGAGGTCATTGCTAATGAATACAAGAATGGCGTAGGGTGGATTA
>JAEEGI010010790.1_pt1 | contig 19802 bp, 22 predicted proteins | sample 8958751 | NCBI WGS metagenome assembly JAEEGI01 (sample SAMN16246545, study PRJNA631951) | gut metagenome | biome: gut microbiome; feature: rumen; material: KS-attached | host: Bos | place: Iran: Karaj | collected 2018-10 | reverse complement strand
GTTATTAATGGTAAATTAATTAATACCCCTAAAAACATCTACGGTAGAGAAGTTACTGGTGGTCGTGCTGTTGTTACAGGTTGGGGACTAATCATTAACGAAGAAGATAAGACAGAATAATGTAAATTTTAGTTAAGTATAATCATAAATCACCAATATTTGTTAATATAAGTATTGGTGATTTTATGGATTATCAAGAAATTTATAAAATTAATTATGATATTTTAAATAGAGAAAATACGAATACTTTATTAAATTATTATATTAGTACTCGTAATAGTTTCCTAAAGAAAATTATTAAAGATATCTTAATAAGAGAAGATAAGTTTGATTATTTATTAGAAATTCATAAGATCAACTATTTTATTTCTTCTTTATCTCTTGAAGAATTAAAGATGCTTTGTCATTCAAGAAATAATTTTGTTTCTTCTTTGTCTCAAGATGAAATAATAAGAAGAGATAATGAAGAAGCATTAGAGAGAAGAAAGAATTTCCATCTTTTGTAATTAGCGCTTCTATAGTTAAGTGGCATAATAAGTCCTTGGTAAGGACTAGTCGCAAGTCCGATTCTTGCTAGAAGCACCATTTTTTAGGAGGGTTTATGGAAAAAGCTCGAAAGGATGTATTAGATTTTGTTAGTGAAACATATGATACTGAATTTGAAAGCAAAAAAATAGGTGATATTGTATGGGATGCTATGCATTATTACAATGTAAAAGTAAGTAATGATTATAATCATTATAGTGTAAAAGATTTCATTACCTTATATCATATTGATTGTTTGCTTGAAAAAGGTGAAATTACGGAAAATGATCGTAATTGTTTAATTAGATTGTTTTATCAAAGAAAAGATCTTTATGGACGTATTGGAAGAGATAAAAAAGAAGATAGTAATCTTTGCGCAAAGATTGATTTAATTGATGAAATCTTTGAAAGATATAATATAGGATCTTTTGATTTATCAACAATGATATATAATAATGCAATCCTTAAAAAAAAGATTGATTTAAATAGTGAACTTGCTAAAAGAAAATTATAAAAAATAATTTTCTTTTTTTTATATTATGATTAATTAAAAAAAATCAATGTGTAAATAAGAAAAAAAGACATTTAATATATTGAAACCGAGAAAAACATTTGCTATAATCTTATTATAGAGAGGTATAGGATGACCGAGCGCAATGAACAAGGTTTTGTAAGGGATATTAATCAAGCAATTGAAGAAATTAAACAATACAATCAAAGCTCTAAAGAAAAAGTTCGAGCTCTGATAAACTTACCGTTTGATTTTAATGATGTTCCTTCGATTAATAATTATATTAATGAAGAGACAACACAAGCGGTTGAGTGTATCGATGAACTAAATAATATTGCAATACTTAATGAGCAAATCCTAGAATTTGATGAGACGTTAAAGTCAAAATTTGAAGAGCGCCATAATGAATTAGTTGAGGCGTTAATGAATAGATTGGAAGGTGTATTTAAAATGTATAATAACGAAAATTTAAATCAAAATGTTCAACCAACTTATCCTGCAGTTGGACAACCTGTTGATGTTCAAACTCCTCAAGTAGAAGAATTTAATCCTGTAACTCCTGTAGAAAGCTATGCAGCAGCTGCTGTAGAAGCTGTTCCTCAAACTTATGGTGTTGCACCAGAAACGTTTGCAGAACCAACAGTTCAAGAACCAGTAGCAGAAGTTCCTGCAATGGATATGCCTGCTGTTGAACTTCCAACAATGGAAGCTCCTGTTGTTCCTGAACAAGTAGCAGAGGTTCCTGAAGTTGAAGCACCAGTTGCTACTGAACCAGTAGTAGAAGTACCTGCAATGGATATGCCAGTTGTAGAACTTCCAGCTGTTGGAGCTCCTGTAGCTGAATTTACTGCAGTAGATGCTCCTGTAGAAGAACTTCCACAAGCTGAAGAAGGCTTCGTTGGACCAGAATTAACTGATGAATTATTTAGTGATGAAGCTAAAGCATTAGCTGGTATTATTGTTCCAACTGTAGAAGAATTACCTGAATCTGCTGATTTAAATGATAAAGTTGAAGCACCAGAGGTTCCTGCTGAAGAAGAAAAAGAAGAAGTTGAGGAAAAACCAGTTGCTGAAGATGAAGAAGACGAAGAAATTCGTAGAATTAGAGAACATCATAGAGAAATGGAAGAAGTAGAAGTCAGAATGTGGAAAAATAAGAAAACCCTTGAAGAAAAGAGATTAGAAATTGCTGATCTAGAACAAGGTTTAGCAGCTGACGAAGAAGAGCTTGAAAGATTGCGTAGAATGTAAAAGTGACTCCCGAAAATAAAAAGTATTTAAAAGATAATTTTAATGTTGATGCTGATAAATATTCTAAGGATACATTAAAAGCTATCTTGATAATGATAGATAAGAAAATACTTATATCTACCAAAAAGATGTTAGAGGAGAATAAAGCACTTGAAGCTCAAATTAAATACTGTGATTCGTATTTAGATAATAATTAAGAGGTTAATACCTCTTTTTTTATTACTTTTTTCTTGCATCTTTAAGAGATTTATGATAATATTTATATACGTGTGATGGTGGAATTGGTGAAGCGGTTAACACACCAGATTGTGGCTCTGGCATGCAAGGGTTCGATCCCCTTATTCCACCCCATTTATGAAATTAGCCCTTATTAAAGGGCTTTTTTTTTTGTATGAGGTTTTATTATGTGGATGGTATATGCAATTTTAACATTCTTTTTATGGGGTATAGCTGATTTATTTTATAAAAAGGGTAATAATGATAGTGATAAATATAGTCATTTAAAAACAGGTATTATGGTTGGTTTAGTAATGGGTATTCATGCTCTTATCTATTACTTTTCAAAAGATGTTAAATTTGATTTAATGAGTGTTTTAAAATATTTACCAGTATCTCTTTGTTATATCATATCAATGATTATTGGTTATAAAGGACTAAAATATATTAATTTATCGATATCTAGTCCTATTCAAAATTCATCAGGTTTAATTACTAGTTTATTACTTGTTATTATTTTTAAAGTTAAATTATCTATTTGGGAAGTTATAGCTTTAATTGTTATGGCTATTGGCGTTGTAATGTTACCGGTTATCGAGAACAAAAAAGATATCAAAGTTGCTTTTAAAAAGATAACGGTTGCTGCGATTATGTTCCCTTTATTATATTGTGTAATAGATGGTGCTGGTACTTTTCTTGATTCGATATATTTGGATATGAAAGAAATTATTGATGAAGATATGGCTTTAATTGCCTATGAATTAACTTTCTTTATTTATGGTGTAATTTCATTTATTTATCTAAAACTTAAAAAAGTAAAAATAAAAGTAAAAGATGAAAAGAATAGACTTAGTGCTGCAATCTTTGAAACTTTAGGTCAATTTACATATGTTTTTGCAATTACTAGTCATTCGGTTATAACAGCTCCTATTGTGGCTTGTTATAGTGCCTTATCCGTTCTATTATCTAGGATATTCTTAAAAGAAAAGATTAGTAAATTACAATATTTAGCATTATTTTTGATTTTTGGATCTATTATTATGTTGGCAATCTTAGAAGAAATATAAAATAATTGTTGACTTTATCGTAATTTATAGATATAATCTTAAATGTTGATTAATTAAATCAACGTTTTGGGGCATTAGCTCAGCTGGGAGAGCGTCACGCCTGCACCGTGAAGGTCAGCGGTTCGATCCCGCTATGCTCCACCATTTTGAATTAAACATGCATTTGCATGTTTTTTTGTTAAAAAAAAATAATATCTTTCGATATTATTTTTTCATTTTATCATTGATTTCTTTAACTTGATTGAACATCATTAAGAATAATAATGAGAATTCAAACATAATTCTTATTGTTAAGTTTCCTAAAATCAATAGACCAAAGAATGCTGCTGGACTACTAATGAATGCAAATGATGATAAAGTAATATAAATTGTTAATATTAAGTATATTATCTTTAGGATTACTTCTATACACATCTTTTTGAATGATAAAAATTCATATAACCATTTAACAAATCCTTTGAATTTTCCATCATTCTTTTTAGTTAAGAATAAGAAGTATGTTAATATACCACCAATAACACCAAGAATTAAACTAACGATAATCCAAATTTCAGCACCATTAGAATATCCATAGCCACTACTTACTACGTAACGCATGATAAAGCTCCTTTCAAGTTAAATATTAACAAAAAAATGGTGTTTTTGCAATAAAATATAGCCTTTTTATTAGTTATATTGATGGTTTTTATTTAAAAAATGGTAATAATAAGTGTCATATTATCTTTTTTTCTTTATTTTATTTGACTTTAGTTAGTGTTTATGATAAAATTTTTAATGTTTGAAACCTCGTATTCAAACCGCATAGAAAAGGTTATAAACCAATTGGTACCTTAATAGCGAGTGAATTATTTAAAAGGAGGATATATATGAAAGCAGTAATTAAAACTGGTGGTAAACAATATTACGTTGCTGAAGGTGATCTAATTTACGTTGAAAAATTAGAAGGCGAAGCAGGCGATAAAGTTACTTTTGATGAAGTTTTAATGTTAGGTGACGAATGTGGTAACCCTACAGTTAATGGTGCTAAAGTTACTGGTGAAATCGTAAAACACGGTAAAGGTAAGAAAATTAAAATATTTACTTATAAGCCTAATACTACTTCTACTAGAAAGAAGAAAGGTCATAGACAACCATATACACAAGTTAAAATTAATAAGATTGGTTAATTATGATTAAAGTTTATTTATCAAAAGATAAAGTAAAGATTTCGGGACATAGTGATTATGCCCAAAAAGGTTATGATATTGTATGTAGTTCAGCATCAAGTATTTTTATAACAACTGTAAACGCTATTCTTAAATTTGATGAAGAAAGCATTAGTTATAAAAATTATGTTGATAAGAAAAATGATGATAATGACTATTCATTATTAGAAATTAAAAAACATAATGAAATAGTTGATACATTAATTCTAAATATGATTGAACTATTTGATGAATTAAAAATACAATATCCTAAAGAAATTAATATTATAAAGGAGATGTAGTTATGAGATTAGAGTTAAATATTCAATTATTTGCCCATAAAAAAGGTCAAAGTTCTAGTTCTAACGGACGTGATTCTGCAGGTCGTAGATTAGGTGCTAAAGCTGCTGATGGTGAATTTGTTTCAGCTGGTAGCATTATTTATCGTCAAAGAGGAACTAAGATTCATCCTGGATTAAATGTTGGTATGGGAAGTGATGATACTTTATTTGCAAAAGTATCTGGAACTGTTAAATACGAACGTATGGGAAAAGATAAGAAAAAAGCAAGTGTCTATACTAAATAGATGCTTTTTTTTTGACATTAATTGTGCTATTATTAAAATAGGAGTGTGATATGGAAGATACATTTGTAACAAGAAACTCTTTAGGCTTAGAAGTTAGATGCAGAGTCTTAGGAACTTTTGAACTTGAAGGAGATAATAGAAAGTTTATTGCATATACTGATTATAAATATAATAAAGATTTGAAATATAATGTTTATTTTTCAGAATTAGTATCTGAAGATGGTGAGAATATTAAAATTGCTGATATAGAAGAACCAGAGATACTTAAAACTATTACAGAAATGTATAATGAGGGAGTAGGTGGTAAAAATGACTGATGCTCAAGTAGTTGCAACAATGTCTAGTTATTGCCTTGAATATCAACAATATTTTAATTATGCTAATCAAAGAGCCTTTAATTATCGTGATCGTGTATATTATTGTGGTCTTGCTATTGCAACCCTTCAAAATATTAGAGATTTAGCTAATGCCTATCCAGGTCCTGTTGCTACAATGCCAGCAACAATGATTCCTAATTATAGTAATGCTGCTTTTAATAATTTAATTAGATTACAATCAAGAATATATCATGATCAATTAATTGAATTAAGAAGAGATATTCGTAATGGAACATATCGTTTGGGTGATGAAATGGCTGTTAAAAGTGAAAGAGCTCGTGCTGCAGGAGCCGTTATTAGTACAAGTACTGATCCAAGTATTATACAAGAAGCAAGAAGAGAAAGAAATAGTGCTCGTTTATCAATGGTAGGAACAGCTATAAAATATCCTCTTCATGCTGTTGCAAGAATTATTCAAGGGGTATCAAGATTAGTAGGAAATGTTTTAACTCTACCAGCACATATTATTACATATCCTATGCATATGATTATTAATCCTGATCGTGAATATACAGGTCATATTGTCCAAGAAATGGGCGATCAAATTGGAAATCTAATATCAACAGGCGTTCGTCTTATTGATAATGGAATTATGAGATTATAGTGTGAGAAATCACACTTTTTTTTGTCTATTTATTGTATTATTATTTAATAAAAAAGATTAAATTGTTATAATAATTACTATAACTCGAGGTGAAGAATGAGAATAGATGAAGTTGATAAAACAAAAGTATCACCAATGATGCTTCATTATATTGAAATCAAGAAAAAATACCCAGATACCATTGTTTTTTATCGATTAGGTGATTTCTATGAAATGTTCTTTGAAGATGCTGTTCTTGTATCACATGAACTTGAATTAACGCTTACAGGCCGTAATGCAGGTCTTGAAGAGCGTGTTCCTATGTGCGGAATACCATATCATGCATATCAATCCTATGTAGAGAAGTTAGTTAATAAAGGTTATAAAGTAGCAATTTGTGAACAACTAGAAGATCCTAAAGAAGCTAAAGGTATTGTTGATCGTGATGTTATTCAAGTTATTACTAAAGGAACGATTCTTGATAACTTATTAAATGAAAAAGATAATAACTTTCTTGCTAGTATTTATGATTATGGATACTCTTATTCTCTTACTTACGCTGATATTTCAACAGGAGAAATATATTCAATTATTGTTGATAAGGAAAATGATTTATATCGTGAAATAGTTAATAAAGGTATAAATGAAGTAATCGCTAATGATAAGATTGATCGTAATATTTTATATACATTAAAGAATGATTATCACATTAGTATAACGATTACTAATGATTTATCAGATGAATATAGTTATGTTTATGAAGATATTAATGATATAAGACTTATTAATGGTATTAAACATTTAATTAGTTATATTGTATCTACTAAGAAAAGTAGTTTAAGTCATTTAAAGAAAGTTAGTTGTATTAATGAAGAAGATTATTTACAATTTGATATTCATACGCAAAAGAATCTAGAATTAACAGAAACTATCCGTGATAATAATCGTCAATATTCTCTATTATGGTTACTAGATAAAACAAAGACCGCGATGGGTAGTAGATTTCTAAAACAAAATATTGAATCACCTCTTCGTAATAAAGAAGAGATTGAAAGGCGCTATGATATTATTTCAAAATTATTAACGGAATTTATTTATAAAGAAGATTTAATAAAACTTCTAGATGAAGTATATGACTTAGAACGACTTGCAGGTAGAATCAGTTATGGTAATGCTAATGCTCGTGATATGTTACAATTACTAAGAAGTTTAAAAGTTCTTCCTAATATTCGAAGTATCTTAAGTGCTATTAATTATGATCGTGATTTTGATCCACTAGAAGAATTATGTAATTTACTAGAATCTAGTATTAATGATAATCCACCAATTACGTTACATGAAGGTGGTTTAATTAAAGATGGTTATAATAGTGAACTTGATAAATTAAAAAGTGTACGAAAGAATAGTAAAGATTTTATATTACAAATAGAAGCTAGTGAAAAAGAGAGAACAGGTATTAAGAATTTAAAAGTAGGTTACAATAAAGTCTTTGGTTACTATATTGAAGTTAGTAAAGGAAATATCCCTTTAATTCAAGATTCTTGGGGCTATATAAGAAAACAAACATTAACAACAGGTGAACGTTATATAACCGAAGAACTTAAAGAAAAAGAGCAAATTATTTTAGGAGCTGAAGAAAAGATTATTAACTTAGAATATAACTTATTTATGGAAATAAGAGATAAAGTTAAAGAAAAAATACCAACTCTTCAAGAAGTAAGTAAAGTAATCTCTGAACTTGATATGTTAATATCATTCTCAGTTGTATCTGAAGAAAATAATTATACAAGACCAACGATTACTGATGAACGTGTGATTAGAATTATTGATTCAAGACATCCTGTTGTTGAAAAAGTTAATAAATCAGATTATGTTCCTAATGATATTATTATGGATAAGAATACAGATATTTTATTAATAACAGGTCCTAATATGGCTGGTAAAAGTACATATATGAGACAACTTGCAATAATTGTTATTATGGCTCAAATAGGTTGTTTTGTACCCGCTAAAAGTTGTAGTATTCCTTTATTTGATAAAATCTTTACTAGAATTGGTGCAAGTGATGATTTAGTAAGTGGGGAAAGTACTTTTATGGTAGAAATGAAAGAAGCAAATCGAGCTCTTACTGATGGTACTGTTAATAGTCTGATTTTATTTGATGAATTAGGTCGTGGTACGGCAACTTATGATGGTATGAGTCTTGCTGAAGCCATCCTTGAATATATTCATAATAACATTCATGCTAAGACATTGTTCTCAACCCATTATCACGAACTTACAAAGATGACCCAAAATTTAAAGAAAGTTAAAAATGTTCATGTATCTGCTTCTGAAGATAATGGTAATATTACTTTTCTTCATAAAGTTGTTAATGGTTCTATTGATAAAAGTTATGGTATTAATGTCGCTAGTCTTGCGCATTTACCTCGTGAAGTTATTGATCGAGCTAATGAAATTTTAAATATTTATGAGAATCAAAAAGATTCTAAAAAGAATTCTAAATTTCAACAAACTTCATTTGATTTTATTGAAGAAAAAGAGGATAATAGTAATAGAATAGAGGAAGAGTTGAAAAGTATTGATCCTCTTAATATGACCCCTATTGATGCATTAAATAAACTATATGAATTAGTAAACGAAGTAAAGGAGAATAATAATGGATAAAATAATCGATAAATTAAGTGGTATAGGAGTAGATGTAGTCTTAAGAATAATACAAGCCCTACTTGTATTAATAATTGGACTTAAAGTTGCTAAATGGATTGTAAATATTTATAAAAGAACTCCTTTATATAAGAAGTTGGATCCATCTATTGCAACATTCTCAGGGAGTGCTTTAAGATTTATTCTATATACAGTTGTTTTAATTAGTTTTGCTGGTCTTATTGGGTTTCCATTAACATCCATTATAACAATTCTTGCTAGTGCAGGACTTGCTGTTGGTATGGCTTTACAAGGTGGTTTATCTAATATTGCGGGTGGTATTATCATTTTATTCTATAAACCATTCGCTGTAGGTGATTATATTGATACACATACAGATCAAGGAACTGTAAAAAGTATATCGTTATTCTATACAACGATTGCAACACCTGATAATAAAATAATTTCTATTCCTAATGGTAATCTTGCTAATTCACCAACAGTTAACTTCTCTCGTGAACAAAAGAGAAGATTAGATATTAATATTGGTGTTAGCTATACTAATAAAATAGATGATGTCAAGAAAGTGTTAAATAATGTTATTGAAAAGAATAATAAAAATATTATTGATGATGAACCAGTATTTGTCGGTATAACTGATTATCAAGATAGTTCAATAACATATACGATTCGTGTTTGGGTAAAACCAAGTGAATACTTAAATACTAAAACCCAATTATTAGAACAAATTAAATTGGAATTTGATAAAAATAATATCTTTATTCCATATCCACAAATGGATGTACACATGATAAAAGACTAGTAATAGTCTTTTTAATTGAAATAATAATTTTTGTATGATATCATTTATATAGAGAATAGGGTGATATCAATGTATTCTGACGAAGATGAAGAAAGAGCAATCTATAGTAAAAAAGAAGATAAGAAATCTGAACCCAAAAAAGGTAAAAAAGAAGAAAAAAAACCTGAAAAAGAAGAAGGTTTCTATGATGACTTTTATGATTATATGAGTACTAATTCCTTTGATGATGATGGTGATATAGATGATGAACCAGACTTAGAACTTGAAGCTAGGAAAAGAAAAAGAGCTCATTTCGCTGTTATAGGTCTTTTGGTTATTATATTAATATTCTTAATTCTTTTAGTAACACGTAGTTGTGATCATAAAATAATTGTTGAAGATAAAAAAGAAGAATTAGTTATTAAAACGACAACAATTGAATTGTATGTTGGTGAAGAAAAAGCTATTGATTATCGAACACTTAATTTCAAAAATGATCCAGAATTAACATTTACAAGTATGGATCCAAGTGTTGCTGAAGTAAGTACCGAAGGAAAGGTTAAAGGTCTTAAGAAAGGTGAAACGGAAGTTGTTATAACATACTTTGTTGACGAAGTATCTTATGAAAAGAAGTGTACAGTTATAGTCAAAGAAAAAGATAAACCTGTTAATCCTCCTAAACCTACACCAGATCCACCAAAACCAACTGATAAAACACCACCAACACTTACAGTTAACATTACAAATGCTAAAGATAATACATGGGTAAATCATGATGTAACAATTAAAGTATCTGCTAAAGATGATAGTAAAGTAACTATTAAATATGCACTTGATTGTACTAATAATTGTACATATAACAATGTAAGTAATGGTCAAATAACAATAACTAAGAGTGGAACAACAATTGTAAGTATTCAAGCTATTGATGCTAATAACAATAAGAGTAGTAAAAATGTAACAATTAAGATTGATAAAGAAAAACCTACATGTAGTATGAATGTTTCCGAACAAGGTATAATTACTGCTACTGTTCATGATAATGGTGATCTTGTTTACTTCGGATGGAATAGTGGCTATACGGGAACTACTACGAAAACAAGAGATGCTCATGCGGGAACATATAAGTATTATGTTAAAGATGCAGTTGGAAATACAAATATGTGTACTATAACTGTTAAGTCAAAAACGCAATATCGTTCTAAAGAGTGTGCTCAAGAACATCGTAATACTTCAAAGAAGAGATGTAATTGGGGAAGTGAACAATTTGGTGCATGGCAAGATACTCCAATTTCTGGTAGCACATATGTATTAGTTGAAACAAGGACAATTTTCTATAAATAGAAATTGTCTTTTTTTTACATATATATTTACTTGATTTTTACACTTTTTAATGTTATCATAACAAACTTGTAGGGGGGATAATATGGAAGACTTAACATTTTTAGAAAAAATAAATTATTTATGGAATACTTTAATTCAAAGTAAGGAAACAAAATTTATCTTACCAATTATTTCAATAATTGTATTAACGGTAATTATATCTTTCTTTTTTAAGAAAAGAACAAAGAGTATTTATTTTACAATTTATTTAGCTATGGTAGCAACATTATTTATTATTTTCTATAATCCTATAATAAATATGTTATCAACATTGTTTCAAAAAGTAATTGATTATGTATTATTTCCAAATTTAATGCTTTATTTAATTATTGTTATTGTTGCTAATATTGTTTTAATTGCGACGATTTTAAATAATAATTTAAGTAGATTTATTAAAGGTGTTAACGTTATTTTATTTTCCTTTATGCAAGTATTATTATTCTTTATTATTAAACATGTTATAAGTAATAATATTGATATTACAACGAAGTTAACAATGGATTACCCTCAATTATTAGTTTTAGTAGAAACAAGTATCTTTATTTTTGCTTTATGGTGTTTATTCTTATTAATTATTAAATTAGTTGATGGAATAAAAGATTATCGTGAAGTAAAAGTAATGGAAGTAAATTATAATTTAGATTTAGAAAATGATGAAGATGATTTCTCTAATGATGAATTAGTTGAATATGTACCAATAAAGAAAGTTCAATAACTTTCTTTTTTTTACAATAAAATTTGTCTTTTAATTCTTTTTTTGTTATTATTAACTTAAAGTTATTTAAAGTACTGGAGGAAACTTAATAATTAGCGCCTGGCCTATATAGGTGACGAGGATTAGTACTATCGAAAAATTCGGCGGATGTACTAACGGGGTAACTCGATAGATATACTTAGAAAAAATAAAATTAAAATTATAACAATAAGTATATGTAAGGAGATTTAATGTGTGGAATTATTGGATACAAAGGTAGAAGTAATGCAATACCTTTAGTTATTCATGGCCTAAAAAATCTGGAATATCGTGGATATGATTCAAGTGGTATTGCATATTTTAATAATGGCAAAATAAATATATATAAAAAAGAAGGTAAGATTGTTAACTTAGAAAGTATCTTACCAAATGATAATAGTAATCTAGCGATTGGTCATACAAGATGGGCAACTCATGGTGTTGCCAATACTATTAATGCTCATCCTCATAGACAAGGAAAGATTACTTTAGTTCATAACGGAATAATTGAAAATTATCGTGAATTAAAAGAAATGCTAGAAAGTAATGGTTATCAATTTGTTAGTGATACCGATACCGAGATTGTAGCAGGTCTTATTGATTATTACTATAATATTGAAAAAGATATGGTTAAAGCTTTATCTCATTTAAGACTAATTGTAAGAGGTAGTTTTGCTTTAGGTATCTTAGTTGATGGTGATGATCACTTGTATGCAACAAGACTTAAAAGTCCATTAATTGTTGGTATTGGTGATGATGGCTTATTTATTGCATCTGATGTACCAGCTATTCTTGATTATACAAAGAAATATTTCTTACTTGATGATTATGATATTTGTGTAATAGGTGATGATTACAAAGTCTATAATAAGAAGAAACTAGTTAATAAAGAAGTATTAACATTTAATGATTCTATTGGTTCAGCTCAAAAAGATGGTTATGAACATTTTATGTTAAAAGAAATTCATGAACAACCAAGAGTAGTAGAAAACTTAATTAGTTTGATATTAAATACTGATACAATAAAACTAAGTGATTATGATAATATTCAAATCGTTGGTTGTGGTAGTGCTTATCATACGGGATTAGTTGGTAAATATATTATTGAAAAATATTTAAATATTAAGACCGAATGTTTTATAGCTTCAGAATATCGTTATGGTAAAATCTTTAATACCGGTAAAACTTTATTTGTTGCCATAAGTCAAAGTGGGGAAACCGCTGATACCCTTGCATCAACAATTATTGCAAAAGAAAAAGGTATGCATACTTTAGGTATTATTAATACTCAAGGAAGTAGTATCGCAAGAGAGTGTGATGAAGTATTATACATTAATGCTGGTATTGAATGTGCTGTTGCAACTACTAAAGCTTATAGTTTACAAGCTTTAATGTTTAGTTTACTTGTTTATAAAGAGATTAAAGACAATAATATTTTAGAAGAATATAATAAGTTACCAAAGGAATTAGAAAAATTACTTGATAAAGATTATCATAATATCGTTAAAAAATTATATCGTCATGAAGATATCTTCTTTATTGGAAGACAAAACGATTATGCCTTATGTATGGAAGGAAGTCTTAAACTAAAAGAAATATCTTATCTTCATTCAGAAGCTTATGCTGCTGGTGAACTAAAGCATGGAACTATTTCTTTAATTGAAGAAGGAACTCCTGTTATTGCAATTGTAACGGATCCTAATATCGCTGAAAAAACAATAAGTAATATTAAAGAAACAAAAGCAAGAGGAGCTTATGTTCTATTAATAATTAGAGAAGATATTGAAGTAAACTCTGATGTTTATGATGATATTATTAAAGTTCCAAATTATTCAATCTTTACGAATAGTCTTCTTGTAATTGAAGTACTTCAAATGATTGCTTATTATGTTGCTTTATCACGTGGATGTGATATTGATAAACCAAGAAACTTAGCAAAATCTGTAACAGTTGAATAAAAAACTAATTTATGACATAATGAAAGTGGTGATAAAATGAAATTGCAAAAAAGATATATCGTATTATTTGTTGTTGTTGCTCTTGTTGCTGTATTAATATGGCAAGTATCTTCATCTTTTGCCTTTGAACAAGGATATACAGGAAATAACATTGTAACTGGAAGAAACTGGGGTATTAATATAACAGAGATTGGAGAAATTAAAACAACAGGAGATGCTGTTGTTGAAGGTAATAAAGTTGATTCTATTGCAACGACTCTTAATTTTAATGTTCAATTATTTAAACCAGGTGACTCTGTATCATTTGATATTAAAGTGACTAATACTGGCAAATTAAATGCGGAACTTTATGTTATGAGTTTAACAGGTTTATCTTCACTTGATCAAGAAGTTATCGATTATGATATTTTACCTCTTGATTATATTAATGTTCATACTGATGAAGTTGATGGTAGCATCATTAAAAGTGGGGAATCTCAAATGTTTAGATTAACCGTTAGTTACTCTGATCGTGTTGGTAAAGAAAATAATAAAACTTATTATTTAGGTTTAGGTTCTACTTTAATTTATAAACAAAGATAATAAAATATCCACAATTTTGTGGATATTTTTTTTGTTTATGATAAGATTATTATAGAGGTCTATATGAAGAAGAAAAAAGATAATTTAGATATAATATTTGATCTTATGAAAAAGAATAATGGCTATATTACATCAGGTATGTTAGATTCTCTTGGAATACACAGAATGTATTTACAAATGTTAATAAAAAAGAATTATATAAGAAAAGTAGATAAGGGTATATATATTGATGTTAATGTTGTAAATGATAAACTTTATACTTTTAGTTTACGTAATGATCATTTTATTTATTCTCATTTCACATCTTTATTTATTCATAATTTTATTAATACCATTAAAAATGAGTATGATATAACAGTAACTAATGATTATCATAATCCAACTTTAAAAAATAATAATATTTTTTATGTTAGTGAAGATAATTATTTATTAGGTAGAAAAAAAGTTAAAACCAATCATGGTAATTATGTAATATGTTATGACCTTGAAAGAACAATTTGTGATATTATAAGATCAAGAAGGAGATTTCTTGAAAAAGATGTTAATCGTGTTATTGATAAATATTTAAGGAGCACTAATTGTAACTTAAATAAAGTATATAACTACGCTAAAAAATTAAATATTTATAATGAAGTATATAAATATTTAAACAGGGAGTGTTGATATGAAAAAATTATTATTTGTATTTCTAGTTCTATTATTAACAGGATGTGTTAAAGAAAAAGTACTTTGTACTTTAAATAGTGAATATTCTGAAACGGGAATTACTAAACAAGAATTAACCGGAATGTTTAATGGTGATAATGAGTTAGTTGATATGGAATTAACTTTTACTTTTGTTAATAATGATAGAGCTCATGAAATGTGTGATCTTTTTGAAATGGCTAATGAATATCAAGATAAAAGTAATAAAGTAAAATTTGATTGTGATGATAATACTTTAACAATTACTGATTATAAAGGTGTTTTAAATAATATAAAAACAGAAGAAAAAGATATAATGGGTAAGTCTAAAGAAGATTTTATTAAAATCATTAATAATAAAGGATATAAATGTCAATAATATTTATATTCTTTTTTTTAATTTGTAATTTGATATAAAAATAGTTGTTATAATTTAAAAAATCAATTATAATTATAATGAAAGGAGAACTTATGAAAAAATATTTATTAGTAGGAGTAGTTGGTCTATTATTATTAACAGGTTGTGGCGGAAAGAAAGCAGATATCGTTTGTACTGCATCTCTTGATCAAGCTGGTATTAAAATGGACGGAACTTATTATGCATATTTAACTGATGGAAAAGTATCTAAAGTTGAAATGGAAATTAAGTTTACAGATGAAGCTACTGCTAAATTAATGTGTTCAGCTCTTCAACAAGAAAATGAAGAAGGAACTACAGTTAAATGTGATGGAAAAACTATCACTGCTGTAGCTGAAAAAGGTGGAGAATTCGCTGGAAAGACAAAAGAAGAATTCATCAAAGCAGTAGAAGCTACTGGAATGAAATGTAAGTAAAAATAAAAAAACTCCAATTTGGAGTTTTTTATTTGCTATTAATTATGATTGTATAAGTTTTACCTTGAGTAACAGTGTTATTACCAACATGTAATCCGCTATTTTTAGCTAGATATCCAATACCATTACCATTACCAGTTGATACACTTTGGAATTGATATTTAAAAGTTACACCAGGATATTTAGAACTCGTTAATCTTTTTTGTAAATTTGCTTTTGTGGCATTAGGATCACCATAAGCAAGAAGATTAGCATCAATTGTTATATTATATGTTTTAGCAGGTCCTTTTGATAGAGTGATAGTAACAGTACTACCTTTATTAACAGTACCAGTTTTTGATTGTGATACACATGTATCAGCTTTTGTACTAGAATAATTAGATTGATATGTGAACTTACATGTTATACCAATATTTTTACATTGTTTTTCAATTTCACTCTTGGTTTTTCCACTAAAGTTTGGAACGGTAACTTTTGGTTGAACACCATTACTTAATGTTATTACTAAGTTAGCTCCACTTGAGATCTTAATACCAGATTTTTGTGATTGATTAGTAACAATATCTTTTGCTTTATCAGTATAACCACCATATTTGAATGAACAACTTAATCCTAAAGAATTACATTTAGATTGAGCATTACTTTTTGTCATTCCTATAAAGTTAGGAACGGTAACACTTTTTCCTTTAGATACGGTAATAATGATTGTATCGTCTTCTTTAATAGCATCTCCTGGTGAATGACTTGATTTAATAATCTCGCCATTTTCTTTAGAATCACTAAATTCATTATTTATTTGATATTTTATATTATTTTCACTAGCCCATATTTTGAAATCATTAATATCATTTATTTTTGGCATTTCAAGTTTTCCTTTAGAAATAGTTATTACTATTTTACTTCCTATTTCAATAATGTCATCTTTTTCATATGATGCATCAATAATATCACCAGCTGGTTTTTCTTCGTCATACTTTTCTTGATAATCAACTTTCATATCATTTTCAAGAACCCATTCGTTTATTTCATCTTGGGATAGTACCGTGAAATCAGGAGCTTTGATTATTTTTCCTTTTGATACAACTAATTTAATTATTACATCATTAGTAATAGGGTTTATTGATTCTCCAACATTACTATTTGATATGACATAATCTTTTGATATTTCATCATTATTTTCATATGATATTTCATATTTAAATCCATGTTGTTCAAGCCATCCAATAGCTCTAATTAATGGATAATTATATAAATCAATGATTTCTGTTTCTTTATATTCATCAATTGCAAATGTTAATTTTATTAATTCATTTCTTTTTCTTGTACCACTACCTAATTGAGCAATTACGGTATTTGGAGTATTACTTGATTTCATAAATTCAATAGATACATTATTTAAGAAATGTTTCTCTAGATAATCAATAACAGTATCATATTCCCAACCAATAAAACTTGGTACAACGGTTTCAAGTTCATAATTAGGTCCATTTGATATTATTAAGTTTAATGTTTTAACATCTTTTAAATCCGTTTTTGCAGGTACATCTTGACTTATGACATTATATGATTCAATAACATCACTATATTCATATGTTTCTCCGATATTAATATTATATTTTTTATTCCATACATAAACTTCGGTAATTGGTTTATCATAAAAATTAGGAAGAGTGGTATCATTTTCAAAAATACTAACAACATCTTTAAGTACTAAAATGTTATAAATATTAAGTCCCATGGTAAGGATAAGTACTAAAATAATAAATTTATTATTCTTTTTATTATTATTTCTATTTCCAATAATGATAAATAAAATATTAATAAGGAATAAAACAACTAAAGTTATCGTAGTATTTAAATCTTTGTAGAAAGTATGATTATCTAAATATTTAAATACAAGATAAACAATGAAAGAAATAATTGTTAAAGTAGATAAGAAGGCTATAAAGCTATTTTTTTTAGGAACGATTTCTTTAACTTCTTGTTTTTCTTCATTTTTTGTTTCTTCTTTCTTTTCTTCTTTTTTAGGTTCTTTAACTTCTTTCTTTTCTTTAACTACTTTTTCTTCTTTAGTTTCTTTTTTTTCTTTAACATTATCTTCTTTAATATCTTTTTTCGTTTCTTTCTTCTTAGTAGTATCCTCTAATACTTCAATTTTTTCTTCTTTTTTATCATCGATGATTTCAAGATCTTTATCTTCTTCTTCACGTTGTATCTCTTCAATTATTTTTGCTAATTTAGGATCTCTTTTTCTGGTCGATTTATTTTTCTTTTTAGATGTATTCGCCATATATTATCACCCATAATAATTATATCTTATTTAAGATACTATATAAATAAAAGGGTTTTTATTTATTAAATAATTGACACTTATTGTCAAAATAAAAGGTAATCATGTTATAATCTCTATAGGTGATAAAGATGGAGATTAAGCATACTTTTGTTATTCTTGCTTATCAAGAAAGTGATGATTTAGAAGATTGTATTAAATCAATAATTAATCAAAGTGTAAAAAGTAATGTTGTAATAGCAACCTCAACTCCATCTGAGTTTATAACTGATTTAGCGAGTGAATATGCACTTGGAGTAATGGTTAATAAAGATAAAAGTAATAAAGGATCTGATTATAACTTCGCTTTAAGTACTTTTAATACCGAATTATTAACAATCGCTCATCAAGATGATTTATATGACCGTAATTATGCAAGAGAAGTTATAAAATGTTATGAAAAGAATAAAGATGCAAGTATTATCTTTTCGGATTATTATGAAATACATAAAGATGTTAAAGTAAAACATAGTAGAAGATTATTATCGAAAAAAATGATGATATGGCCTTTAAAATATCGATTCTTTCAAAACAAAAAACGTTATAAAATAAGAAGTTTAAAATATGGTCAATGTTTTTGTACTAGTTCTGTTACTTTTATAAAAAAGAATGTTAAAAAGAACTTCTTTCCTAAGAATCTAAAATATTATACGGATTGGCAAGCTTTTATTAATCTGGCTTTAGATGATAAAAAAAGAATGGTTTATTTACCAAAAAGGCTTGTTGGTTATCGAATGGATGAAAAAGAATTTGATATTAACAAAGTAAGAGAGAAAGAAAAGATATTAAAATCATTTTGGCCAGAAAAAATCATTGATTATTTTTTCAAAAAGTACCATAATAAATAAATCGTGAATATTGACTGAATTATAGTATAATATAAGTAGAAAGGGTGATTCTTATTATGAATAAAGATAATATAGATGACGATATCTTAGATGATGTAGATGATAAGAATCATTCTACAGAAATTACTTATTCAAGAACTGCTTTTCGTGAAACAAAAAGAAAAAAAGATAAAAGATTAGAAGCTTTAATCGAAGAAATAAATAAAAATCATCAAGCTATTGAAGAAGATGAAATATTAGATTTACCAGTAAGAGGTAGACGTGGAAGACCTCCTAAAGATAAAATTGAAGAAGAATTATTAATTAATAAACCTGTTGAATCATCAGAAGAAGAATTATTACTAAATCCTAAAAGAGATGAAGCAACGATTGTTCTTCCTAAGGTAAAGAAAAATGAAATAAAAGAGATTATTGAAGTAGATGAAGAAGAAAGTATTCTAACTCCTACTGAAGAAGAAAGATTTGAAGAAGTAATTAGTGATGAGCCAAAAAAAGAAAAGAAAAAGAAGAAAAAATACCGTGTTCGAAAAGCCCCAATCATCATTATTATTTTATTAATATTATTAATCGCTCTTGGTGCTATCTATATCTCTCACAAAAATAAAATAGATAGAGAAAAGAGAGAAGAAGAACAAAGAATAAAAAATTATATTAAAGATGTTGAATCTCACTATAATAAAAAAGTAGTTGTTAATACAGATGC
>JAEEGI010010787.1_pt1 | contig 19803 bp, 17 predicted proteins | sample 8958751 | NCBI WGS metagenome assembly JAEEGI01 (sample SAMN16246545, study PRJNA631951) | gut metagenome | biome: gut microbiome; feature: rumen; material: KS-attached | host: Bos | place: Iran: Karaj | collected 2018-10 | reverse complement strand
AGATCCGTGCCCCTTCAGGAGAGTTCGTTTTTGTGTTTCCCTCTCGCGAAGTGCCTAGTAAGAATACAACGCAAGTCCTATCCTGTCAAGCACAAATTTCAACTTTTTTACATAAACTTTTTTGAGGTTTATTTCTTGCTTTATCGCACTAAATATTCCTGTTAATTCTTTATATATTTTATATACATGTTCTTTATTTATCACTTTAATTCTGATATATTCATTAAGCAGTTTTCCTGCGCTTTGCAAATGCGCTTTCTCGCGTATTACAAATATAATCAAATTACATAACATATGGGGGTATCTTCTATGAGTAAAATTTCAGAAGGTTCAAAGGTCTGCATTATCGGTGCAGGCGCAGTAGGTGCGACTATCGCATTCGCAATCTCGATGAAGCAGCTCTGCTCCGAGCTCGTTCTTATCGATGTTAACCAGGACAAGGCTCTTGGTGAGGCTCTTGACATCAGCCACGGTCTCCCTTTCCTTGGTCAGATGGACATCCACAGCGGTGACTATGATGAAGTTAAGGATGCTGACGTTATAATCATCACAGCAGGTATCCCGAGAAAGCCCGGCGAGACAAGAATCGATCTTGCTAAGAAGAACGTTAAGCTCGCTCACACAATCACAGACAGCATCATGAAGTACTACAACAAGGGTGTTATCCTCGTAGTATCCAACCCTTGCGATGTTGTTACATACAAGGTTACAGAGTGGACAGGACTTCCTTCTTCCAGAATCATCGGTTCCGGTACAAACCTCGACTCCGCTCGTTTCAGATGGTTGCTCGCTTCCAAGCTCAATGTTGATACACGTAACGTACACGGTTACATCCTCGGTGAGCACGGTGAGACACAGTTCGCTGCATGGAGCCGCACACACGTTGCTGGTGTACCTGTTGAAGAGTATGCAAGAATCATCGGCAAGCCTCTGTCTGAGCAGGATAAGATTGATCTTGTTGAGCAGACAAAGTCTTCCGGCGCACAGATCATCAAGCTCAAGGGTGCTACATTCAACGGCGTTGCTGTTTCCGTAACAACACTCCTCGAGTCACTCCTCATGGACAAGCACACAATCCGTACAGTATCTACAAAGCTTAACGGCGAGTATGGTATGAGCGACGTAACACTCAACGTTCCGATCATGATCGGTGCAGGCGGTGTTGAGCAGATCATTGAGATGGAGCTCAACGATGAAGAGAAGGCTCTCCTCCAGGCTTCATACAATAACATCCACGAGGCAATCGTAAGTGTTGAGGGACTCTGATCCTGAATAACTGATCGAATAACTCAGGGGCTGCTTCACAGCAGCCCCTTTTTGATGAATGGAATAAGCGCTCCACATAGGGAGCGCTTATTAATTAACTAACTATATGATCAGAATTACTGGAACGTCGGCCCGTTAGGTCCTCTGCCCTGATACTGCCTTACAGAAGACTTGTGCCTCTTAGGCCTTGAATACTTGATGCTTCTCATGACAAGGATCGCTACAAGTACAATGATAGTTATTATAAGTACCGCTATAAACACAGATACTCCGGGATTAAGCGATATGAACTTACCGACCTTTGTCTCGAATAATCCACCGAGTGCAGTATTATCTTCGACTGATGCGACCTCAGGTTCGCCAGCATCTCCGATTATGACTTCTCCCGCAGTCTCGCCCGGCACCAAAGTCTCTTCGGGTGTCTCACCGTGTTCGCCATCAGGCGCCGCCACCGCAGGCAACTGACCGACTGCATCGAACGGACCGATAACATTATCAAGCTGCGGATACTCGTCGGATGTCCAGTTAAATCTCTGATAGTCACCCAGCGTTCCGGGAATTACTGATACAGGATCTGTATTCCAGCATGCAAGGTTGCCGTAAGCTACTGCAGATGTTACATAACGAGTCTGGTTAGTTGACTCCTCATAAGGGATTCCGCACACAGCGATCATCAACTCATGACCATTCTCATTAACACTGTAAGTTGTCATACCCGTACCGGCTACAGATGTTGTACCCGTCTTACCGCCGATGAATGCAGCGATATGAGTATCCTCACCTTCAGCAGTCTTGGAGCACATCCATGGATCCATAAGTATCTGATTAGTATTACGTACAGTGGACCATGCATCTTCAGGGTGACAGTTTGTCGCCTGGAAGATATGCGTAGGAGAACTGATAACCGTACAGAAATCAGGATTACGTGTACCATTTGCCATCATAAGACAAAGGTCGAACGCTGTCGTATAGTGATCGTCGCTGTGGTAACCGTGTGCATTGGAGAAATGAGTACCCGTGCATCCGATGTTACGTGCACGAAGTGTCATCAGTTCTGCGAATGCAGACAGCGGATAGTTAGCTACGATCTCTTCTGCAGGGAGTCCGTAAAGGTCGATGAAGTACTGGGCATTGATGCCGTCAGGACCTACTTCACCGCCTGCAGGATAGTTCTCGAACAAAGCATTGATAACTGACTCACCGATAACGTTAGCAGCATCGTTGCCTGAAGGGAGCATAAGTCCGTAATAAAGCTCGGATACTTTGATTTCCTCACCGACGCAAAGGTACATCATCGTAGAGTCTGAAGCGACGCTCTCTATGGCATTCTGCGAGCAGGTAACATATGCATCAGAATCAAGATAATCAAGTCCCAGCTGGAAAGTCATTATCTTGGTCATGGATGCAGGATAGATCCTGTTATGTGACTGCTGTTCGAGAATGATCTCATCCACAGTGTAATCGTATACACAGTAAGATGAACAATGGATCTCATCAAGCGGCGTTATGGTAATGTCAGGCTGGTTTACATCTGCCATTACTACGGCAGTTCCCACATAGGGAACCGCCCAGGCAGCCGCGATAAACATCGCGAGCACCAGACTCAACACTCTGGCCGCAGTCTTGATCTTAAGCCTGCTCATCTTCTTCACTCGTTTCCTCTTCGGGCTCCTCGTGCTCTGTAACTGTAAAGTCTACAACGGAAGCACCATTAGATCTCATAAGCTTAACACCGGATGTTGCACGTGACAGTGTCGGTATCTCCGTTGTTGCAACACGGATGATCATACCGGTATCAGTGATCATGAGAAGGTCGAGATTATCGTCTACGAGAGTACATCCTACGAGTGGACCTGTCTTCTCACTAATCTTATATGTGATGAGACCCTTACCGCCTCTGTTCTGCTGACGGTACTCTTCAACGGAAGATCTCTTACCCATACCCTTCTCGGATATAACGAGGAGCTCTCCGCCTTCAGTAACAGGCACCATACCTACAACCTTATCGTCGCCGGTAAGGTTCATGGCACGTACACCGGAAGAATTACGTCCGGTCTCTCTTACATCGTCAGTATTGAATCTGATGGCCTTACCGGAAGAAGATACAACGATGACTTCCTGTGAAGGAGCAGTCATGGCGATATCTACTACGCGGTCGTCATCACGAAGTTTAACTGCGATAAGACCGTTCTTGTTGATATTCTTATAGCTCGACAGAGGTGTTCTCTTGATGATTCCCTTACGGGTAACGATCGTGAGGTTGGTATCCTCTGTATCAAGGCTGTCTGCAGGAATGATATTCCTGATACGCTCACCTTCCTGGAGGCTCAGCAGATTAACAAGAGCTGTACCCTTCGCACTTCTTGAAGCTGTCTCGGGGATCTTATAACCCTTGATCTTGAATACACGTCCCGTGTTGGTGAAGCAAAGGAGGAACTTATGAGTTGTAGTCGTAAGGATCTTCTCTACATAGTCCTCTTCACGTCTTCCCTGACCGGAGATGCCGCGTCCGCCTCTGTGCTGGCTCTTATAAACATCTACGCGCTGGCGCTTGATGTAGCCATAGTGAGTAAGAGTAACAACTATATTCTCTTCCTGGATCAAAGACTCGTCGTCAACATCCTCGAATGCACCGTTGATGATTTCAGTAACACGAGGTGTAGCGAACTTACGCTTGATCTCAAGGATCTCCTTCTTGATAGTCTCGTGGAGCACACCCTTATCGCTCAGGATGAGCTTATAAGCTGCGATAGCTTCGTCCAAAGACTTGATCTCAGCTTCGAGCTTCTCTCTCTCAAGACCTGTGAGACGACCGAGTCTCATGTCTACGATGTGCTGTGCCTGCTTATCGGAGAAACCGAATCTCTCACACATCTTAGCCTTGGCATCAGCCTCAGTTCTGCTCGATCTGATGATATTGATGATCTCGTCGATATGGTCGATAGCGAGCAGCAAGCCCTCATCGATATGTCTCTTGCCCTGTGCCTGCTCGAGGTCGTACTCCGTCCTCTTGGTAACGACGTTCTCCTGGTGCTCGATATAGTACTTAAGAGCATCGAAAAGAGTGATCGTCTTCGGCTCAAGCTTTCCGTCCTTATCGGGAACAAGAGCGATCATGTTAGCGCAGCATGCATCCTGCAGTGCGCAGTTCTTGTAAAGCTGGTTAAGAACAACCTCAGGGTTAGCTTCCTTCTTAACTTCGATAACGATACGTACCATCTCGTTACGGTCAGACTCGTCACGGAGACCGGAGATACCCTCGACCTTCTTCTCCTTAACAAGATCAGCCATTCTCTCGATGAGACGCGCCTTATTAACAGCGAACGGGAGATCGTGAATGATGATCCTCTGTCTTCCGCTGCCGAACTCTTCGATATCTGCATGAGCTCTTACCATGATCCTGCCGCGTCCTGTAGCATATGCTTCACGGATACCTGCAGTACCGAGGATAGCACCGCCCGTAGGGAAATCAGGACCCTTAACAACTGTAAGGAGCTCATCAAGTGTTACCTCAGGGTTATCAAGCATCATTACAACGCCGTCGATAACCTCACCCATGTTGTGGGGAGGGATATTAGTAGCCATACCTACGGCAATACCTACAGAACCGTTAACAAGAAGGTTCGGGAATCTTGAAGGAAGGGCTACAGGCTCGAATTCGTGCTCATCGAAGTTAGGACGGAACTCGATACCCTTCTTGATATCTGTCATCATCTCGAGAGCGACCTTCGCAAGTCTTGCCTCCGTATAACGGTAAGCAGCCGGCGGGTCACCGTCGATGGAACCGAAGTTACCGTGTCCGTCTACGAGAGGATGTCTCAGCGAGAAGTCCTGCGCAAGTCTAACGAGTGCGTCGTAAACAGATGCGTCACCGTGAGGATGGAAACGTCCGAGAACGTCACCGATCGTGGTAGCGCACTTACGGTACGGCTTATCAGGGGTAAATCCCTGTGTATACATAGAATAGAGTATTCTTCTCTGAACGGGCTTCAGACCGTCTCTTACGTCAGGAAGAGCACGGTCGGAAATAACCGACATAGCATAGTCGATAAACGACTTCTTCATCTCCTGTTCAAGGTCAACGGGAACTATCGTGGTCTGTTCGGAGCGGAACGCAAGGTCCATCTCCTCTTCCTGAAGTTTCCTCAACTCCTTGGACTTATCATTATCTGCCATCTTTTCCTCCGTTTAGTGAATAAAATCACACCCGTTAATTATAACATAACTAATACTATTAATATATAAAATATTATAATATATAGGAAAATTTTACAGAGGGTTCTTTGACGGCTTTCCGGCCTGCCTCGGATACGCCTTGGGCGTCGTGCGGACCTTTCTTACTACAACTATGGATCTGTTCATATCTGTACCGGGGAGAAGGAACTTATCTGTCTTCTCCTTCTTGCCTCCGAGTACATCGATGGCTTTACGGGAAGCCTGCTCCTCCTCGTCCACATTACCTTTCATGGCAAGAAAAGCTCCTTCCGTCTTAACGAAAGGCAGGCAATACTCACACAGTACGGGCAAGGAAGCAACGGCTCTTGCACAGGAGATGTCAAACTTTTCGCGTAGGCCAGCGTCACGGCCGGCGTCCTCAGCCCTGCCATGTACCGTTTTTACGTCTGTAAGGCCGAGTGCGGTACTGACTTCATTCAGAAAGTTCAAACGCTTATTAAGCGAGTCCAGAAGCGTCAGACGAAGCTTGGGGAGTGCGATCTTAAGCACGACTCCCGGGAAACCCGCGCCCGTGCCCACGTCAACGATGGACAGATCTTCGCGTCCTGCCCTTTTCTGCTCTTCTTTGATATAAGGAACGAGCGTGAGCGAATCGATGAAGTGCCTTACGGCGATGCCTTCATCGTCAGTGATGTTTGTAAGGTTCATTACCTCGTTAGTCTTAACGAGCATCTGCGCATAAACAGAAAGCTGCTCGAGCTGCTCTTCATTAAGGCCTATCCCTTCCTTCTCGGAATACGCTCTTACAAGATCCTTAATTACCTGAGACATCGGCGCCTCCTTTCAGCGACTCAAGATATACAAGAAGCACCGTGATATCCGCGGGGGACACTCCGGAGATTCTCGAAGCCTGACCGAGGCTTACCGGCTTCATCTTATCAAGCTTCTGCCTTGCCTCAAGTCTTAAGCCCGTTATCTTCGAGTAATCGATATCGGAAGGCAGCACCTTCTTCTCGAGCTTAGTAAACTTATTTATCTTCTCTTCCTCGAGCTTAAGGTAGCCCTCGTACTTGATGTCTGTCTCAACTTCACGTGTTATGTCTGAGGTAAGCTGCGGCCTGTCCTTATCGACCGGTGCAAGCATGTCATACGTTACACCCGGACGGCGTATAAGCTCTGCCATGGAAACACCCGAAGAAGGCGGAACCTGATCCACACTCTCAAGGATCTGAACAAGCTGTGGCGTGGGGCCAGTAAAAGTCTTCGTCAGTCTGTCGTACTCTGAAGCTACAGCCTCATACTTACGCTTAAATGCTTCGTAACGCTCTTCGCTGATAAGACCTGCCTCGTAGCCTACAGGCGTCAGTCTCTTATCCGCGTTGTCGTATCTTAAGAACAGTCTGTACTCGGCACGCGACGTCATCATTCGGTAAGGCTCGTTCGTGCCCTTTGTAACGAGGTCATCAACAAGCACGCCTATGTAACCCTGCGAGCGGTCGATAATGATCGCATCCTTGCCCTGCACGTAGCGTCCCGCATTGATGCCTGCGACTATACCCTGACCTGCAGCCTCCTCGTAACCCGAGGAACCATTGATCTGACCTGCAGTGAAAAGTCCAGCTACTATCTTCGACTCCAAAGAAGACTTCAGCGTAGTGGGCTCTATTAGATCGTACTCGATCGCATATGCGCTTCTTTGTATAACCGCATTCTCGAGGCCGGGCAGAGAATGAACCATCTGAACCTGCACGTCCTCAGGAAGCGACGTGGAGAAACCCTGAAGGTACATCTCCTTCGTATTGTTGCCCATAGGCTCGATAAAGATCTGATGTCTCGTCTTGTCCTGGAACTTAACGAACTTATCCTCGATCGAAGGGCAGTATCTCGGACCCGTGCCCTTGATGACACCGCTGTAAAGAGGCGACCTGTCCATGTTGTCGAAAATTACTTCACGCGTCTCAGGCGACGTCCACACAGAGTAGCAGGGAGTCTGCTCGGAAGGAACACCTTTGCCCTGCATCTCGTTGTCGAAAGAAAACGGCGGGCAGTCCGTCTCACCTTCCTGCACCTGCATCTGTGAAAAATCTATGGTATTGGCATTAACTCTTACGGGAGTTCCCGTCTTGAACCTCAGTACAGGTATGCCAAGTTCACTTAACGATTTGCTGAGGCCGACTGATCTCGGCAGACCGTCAGGACCGGACTCGATTATGACCTCTCCCCTTATGGTTCTCGACTCCATGTAAGTACCCGAGCAAATGACCACCGCTTTGGCTCTGTATACCGCCTTGCTCTCGGTCATGACACCCGTTACCTCATATTTACCGTCCCCCTCGTCTGACGCGAGCAGAGCCGTTACATGAGCCTGTCTGATATCAAGGTTATCCGTATCCTCGAGAAGCTTCTTCATCGCGACAGAATACTTTGTTCTGTCCATCTGCGCACGAGGAGAATGAACAGCGGGACCCTTGGTGCGGTTAAGCATCCTCATCTGAATGAGACACTCATCAGCAACCTTACCCATGATGCCACCTAACGCATCCACCTCGCGTACGATCTGTCCCTTTGCAGTTCCGCCTATGCTGGGGTTGCACGGAAGATTGGCAAGCGAATCAAGATGCAGTGTAAACAGTATCGTATTAAGGCCCATCGCAGCACAGGCATGGGCCGCTTCACAACCGGCATGTCCTGCCCCCACTACGGCGACATCGTACTGTCCCGCTTCATATGAATGTTCGATCTTAAGTGCTTCGTTTATATCCATCTTATTTGCCTATACAAAATCTCGAGAAGATGTTCTCTACAAGTTCGTCCGAGACTACACGTCCCGTTATCAGTCCGCTGTCGTCGAGCGCAGATCTTATAACCTGCGAGCATACATCCACACCGAGGCCGTCTCTTAATATCGCGAGAGCTTCATCAAGCTTACCGCATGCACTCTTAAGAAGATCCGCATGTCTTGAGCTTAATACCGTTATGTCGCTCGCATTAAGCCCGCCTGCCTTCTCGTAGGCCTGCTTAACAAGCTTTCCAATTATGTCCGTATTGGTCTCTTCCTTTACGGATACTGACGCAAATCCTGTCACACCCTGTGCGACAAGCTCAGCCTCGATCTGCTCCTTAAGCGGGTTCTGACCTGCATCGCTTTTCGAGAAGAGGACGCACACCTTGGAAGCATCAAGCCCGCTTACGGTTTCCTTTATGTTCTCCAAAGGTGCTTCAGGTGCAATGAGGTACAGCACAAGGTCCGCTTCGTTCGCGGCACCTATCGCAAGCTTTACGCCCATAGCCTCGATGCTGTCTTCCGTCTCACGTATACCCGCAGTATCAACGAAAGTAACAGGTATGCCTTCGATCTCGGTATTAAATTCAAGCGTATCTCTTGTCGTACCGGGAACATCCGTTACTATCGCGCGGTCAAAGCCTGCAAGGAAATTAAGAAGCGTACTCTTACCGCTGTTGGGAAGGCCCAGGATGGCGATCTTCATGCGCTCCGTAAGAAGCCTGCCCCTGCCGAAACTCTGTGCAAGTCTCATATACTCCTCGCGCACACCCTTAAGGATATCTTCTATCCTCTTTGTGTTCTCGGGAGTGTCGTCGTGCTCAGGAAACTCGATCATCATCTCTATCGAAGACAGCGCCCCGTAGAGCTTGTCCTCTGCTTGAGTGATGCGCTCCTTAAGCTTACCCATGAGCTGGGTGTTGGACGCCTCGAGTGCACGAGCGGAATCCGCGCTTATGACGTTCATGACCGCTTCGGCTTCGGTAAGATCCATCTTACCGTTAATGAAAGCCGTCTTCGTGAACTCACCCGGGAGTGCGGGACGAATTCCGAGAGCGTACAGAACGCGCAAGATCTCCTGTCTGACAGCCTGGCCGCCGTGACAGGAGATCTCTATCATGTCTTCACCTGTATACGAGTGCGGCGCCTTAAATACAGTCACCACAACATCGTCAATTGTCGTATTAGTCTCGGGGTCAATAAATCTTGCATAGCAGGATTCATAACCTCCAAGAGAAGAAAGAGCCGCATCCGTCCTTTCACCGGTCGTACGAAGTATCTTTACGGCTTTGTCAGCCTTCAACGATACACCTTCGCCCGATGCCCTTATCACCGCGATACCGGAAACGCCTGACGGCGTAGATAAGGCGCAGAAAGGCTCCATATTAAGTAAGCCTTACTCCTGAGCTGCAGAATCAGGTGTAACGATAACTCTTCTGTTGGACTCGTCGCCCTCGGAGTGAGTAGAAACACCATCAAAGCTCTGAAGATAAGAATGAACCATTCTTCTCTCTGCAGGATTCATGGGCTCCATAGCAACAGGCTTGCCATAACGAACAGCCTTGTTTGCAGCACGCTCAGCGAGACCTTCGATGATTCTTTCTCTGTGCTTTCTGTAGCCGCCTACATCGAGGTGAACGTGAACTCTCTCCTCGCTGTGCTTGTTAGCGATAAGGTTTGTCATGTATGTGATAGCCTCGAGAGTCTCACCATGACGTCCGATAGCAGAACCGCAGTCGCCGCCGGAAACAGAGATGTAGATAGTATCGTCCTCTCTGTAAGAATCCATATTACCGTGAATGCCGATACCGGAGAGAACCTCAGCTACGAACTGAACAGCTGCATCCTCAGCTTCGCTTACTGCATCACCTTCGAAGTTCTCGTCGTCACCGTAGTAAACAACCTCTTCCTCCTCAGATGCTTCTTCAACGTTTGCAGTAACCTTAACTTCAGCCTGCTTACCCATACCGAGGAAACCGCCCTCGCTCTCATTGATAACTTCGATAGTTGCCTGATCCTCAGAAACACCGAGCTCCTCGAGAGCTGCAGCCTTTGCCTCTTCAACGGTCTTGCCGGTCTTAACGATTGTCTTTTCCATATTAACTAACTAGCCTCCTGCTATTACTTTCTCTTCTTGTTCTTGCCGCTCTTCTTGTTCTCATCAGCGGAGTGATCCTTCTTGAATGCAGCTGCCTTCTTCTGCTCCATCTCGAGCTTCTTGAGCTCATAAGGCTTTGTGAACAGGAAGTATGTCAAAAGCTGTGTAAGGATGCTCATAACACCGCCGACTACCCAGTAAAGACCCATTGCAGCGGGGAGGGTAAATGTCGTGAAGAGCATAAGGAAAGGCATCATCCACGTCATCATCTTTGTGGTCATCTCTGCCTGATCGTTAGGAGTCTGACCTGCTCTGGCGGGATTCATCTTCTCTCTTTGCTTAGCTTCCTTCTGCTCCTTGTAGCCGGGCTTTAACCATGTAGCCAACTTCATGGATGCGAGGTTCGTCAGGATGACGAGGATCGGGAAGATGAGCAAAGGAAGATATGTCTTGGGATCAGCGATGATCGTTACAGGATTCCATGCAGGAGTCTTTGTAAGGTCCATTCCGAGGAAGTGAAGGTCAAGAAGCTGACCCATTCCGATGTAACCCTTGCTGATACACTCTGCAAGGAAGTCGCTGTTATTGTTAAGAATATCGATAAGAGGGATGTGAATTACATCTGTAAGTCTCTTGCTTGTAATGAGTCCCTCGCTGTTTGCAAGATCGATCATTGCCTGTACGTTTTCTCTGGGGACCTGTGACAGGTAGATCAAAGGTCCTGATACGATACGGTAGATAGGCCAGATGAGGAACAGCTGAATGAAAGGCAGGATACATCCGGAGAAACCCATTGCTCCGTTCTCCTGCTGAAGCTTCATAACCTCTTCCTGATACTTCTGCTTATCGTCGCCGTATTTACGCTGGAGCTCAGCAGTCTTGCCTGAGAGCGCCTGCATCTTAATCATGGACTTCTGTGATCTGATGTTAAGAGGGATCAGCGCAGCTCTGATGATTACTGTAAGCATGATGATGGCCATACCGTAGTTGCCGAAGAATCCGAACAGAATTCTCGTGAGCCATCCGAAAAACTGGTAGAGTAACGACATAAAGTTATCTTTTCTCCTTATCCGGAACCGGGTCGTAGCCGCCTTTCGAGAAAGGGTTGCAGCGCATAATACGCCATAAACCCATCGGAAGACCTTTAACTACGCCGTGATTTTCCAGACATCCGATCATATATTCGGAGCAAGTCGGCTGATATTTGCAGTGAGGCTGCATGTTAGGAGAGATGTTCTTCTGATAAAACCTGATCGTCTTGATCATCGCTCTTCTCATTAGACTGAACTCCGGGCTTTAAAACCTTAAGTCTGGACATAAGAACTTCCATCTCAGCACTAATCTGCGCATAAGACGGGAGCTCATCGACATTGCGTAATGTAATAACAATATCATTTCCTTCGCTGATTCGCGGTTCGAGGTGTCGATAGGCCTCGCGCATAAGGCGTCTTGCTTTGTTTCTGCCCACTGCGCCCATCTGCTTCTTGGAGGCGCAGAACCCTACTCTTAAAAGGTCTTCGGGTATGCGTGTATTGTTATGTTTTAAACCTTGTGGACGCTTAAAGACATGTACTGTCAAAATACGTCCCGTTGCGAATGCGGCGCGGCGATACACCCTGGAAAATTCATAATTGAATCTTAAAGGTTCCGCCTTCAATTAACGCCCCTTTCACAAAAACGAAAAAGGACCACAGCCGTGATCCTTACGCTGCAAGCTTCTTTCTGCCCTTAAGTCTTCTTCTCTTAAGAACGTCGCGACCGTCACGAGTTGCCATTCTAGCACGGAAACCGTGAACCTTGGCTCTCTGCCTCTTCTTAGGCTGATATGTCATCTTCATATCATCGTTCCTCCATATCTTTATTATGCATACGCATACTTTCGCATAAATAGCCTAACGATTATAAAGGCGATTGTCCGAAGTGTCAACCGCCTTTATTTTTACATTATCTTGAGCCTTATCGGCTTATTGTCAGTCTTCGACGGGGAAATGCCGCAGGAACCGCCGGAAGGGCGCTGATCAGCCGGCAAGCTCCATAAGTTCACTCTGTATCTGTGCAGAGGCCTCTTCGAGAGTAGCTTCATCGTAGATATACATGTCGCTTATGGTCTTGAAGATATCCAGAAAATCCGCATTCTCCAGCATGGGGTTGATGAGGTTCATATCGGATATGTTATCTGATATGAACTCTCCGGCCTCATATTCTATTCCGGTAAGCAGACCATTCTCTATAAGCGCCTCTCTTGCTGATGCGCTTACCGGAATCCCCTTCTCAGTACCCTGTATCAACGCGAATTCCGGATCGTTAAGAAGGAAGTCCACAAGTCTTGCACAAGCTTCGGGATCATTGCAATCGATACTTATGGCATACATCGTGGCAGGCTTGATGTACCAATCACTCTCATCATTATCCGATATTCTTAAGTAATCTCCTATCACCACATCCATACCGTCATCTATGGCAGGCTGACAGTACCTTAAAGAGTCACTTGCCCAGCAGACAGTACCTGCCACCCGTCCGTCCTCCAAGTCACTGACATTAAAGCTATAAAGAGGCATGATAACCTCCCGGTCCGTAAGCTCCTTATAGAATTCCAGCATCATCGCGATGTCATCCGCAGTTCCTATGTAGTTTCCCTCGTCATCGAACAACGTCCTTCCGGTAGTCTGTTCGAACCACGCGTTAAGAAGAAGGAACAGATGCTTATTCACCATTCCAAGCACATAGATGCCGTCTTCGCTCATTACATCTGCCGCAGCGAAAAGGTCATCCCACGTCCTCGGTATATCCAGACCGTAACTTGCGAACATATCCGCGTTATAGAAAAGGCAGACCGTGTTATAAGCTATCGGAAGAGCATTCAGGTGTCCGTCCCTCATTCCCGTCGCAAGATCTTCCTGTGTGAACTGGGACAAGTCGATATAATCAGACAGCTGATTGATATCATAATAACCTGTACCGTCCGCCGAATACTCAGAAAGCCACGCATAGTTAATCTGCATTACATCGCAGTTGTTATGGGATGCCATCTGCATCAAGTATCTTCTTTCATATCCGTTCCAGACACCATAGGAGTGATCAACAATAATGTCGGGATTAAGCTCCTGGAACAAAGATAATCCCTGCAAAGTATATTCATGTCTTGGATCGTTTCCCCACCATGACATAGATATGACCGTCGACTGCTCCTGGGCACTTATCCTGACTTTAGACACAGAAGAAGAGCATGATGCCAGGGAAAACATAAACATCAATGAAGCCATGAAAGATGATACGATCCTTATGAATCTGTGCATACGTTCTTACCTCAGATAAATGTCGGCTTGGACTTGCCGTTACGCTTGGATATATACAGCGCCACATCCGTCTTCTGATACAGATCATCAAACTTATATTCACCGGCTCCCGTAACAAAAATACCGCTTGATACCGTAAGGCCGTATTTCTCATTCTCTTCTTTGAACTTCACGTTAAACTGCTCGTAAAGCTTCATAGTAAGATCATGTATCCTCTTCTCTGCATCATCGCGACTTATATCGTTATATGACTTATAAACGGAGAATTCGTCACCTCCGACTCGTCCGATAAGGGCGCCTTCATCTTCGAATACATCTCTTAACAGCTCGGCCATATTCTTGATCACCTCATCACCGAACTTATGGCCTGCCGCGTCGTTGACCTCCTTAAAGTTATCGAGATCGAACATAAGGAATGCTATAGCCTGTTTGCCGTTATAAGATGAAAGGTCATTCTCTACGAGCTTCCTGTATGTGCTCTTGTTAAGAAGATTAGTCATAAGGTCATTTCTTGCCTGATAATCGAGATCCTCGACGACTCCCTTGACCGAATAATTAAGTCTGGTGGTAATAAGGAGCATCGTAAGAACGACCAGTACGGTAATAAGTGAGACTGCAATGACCAAGGTCTTCGTAGCAGCGACCTGATCTGCCATGATCGCAGAAGCAGGCATAGAACAGACGACCTTCCAGCCGTTAGCCAGACGGTTGGAGGTAATGAGGTAATCATCATTGATCGCTGTAATACCTACATTCTCACCTATGATATCTACGAGTGCCGGATCGAGCGAAGAGGAAATCTCTTCCGCATCGGTCGAGTAGATGACATAATCATCACCCGTCACAAGTCTTACACTCATGTCGGAAAGCTCATTCGGCACGGCAAGAACATTTTCGAGCTCGGAGATATAGAAGGAAACTACGCATACGGCGTTCGGATTCAAGCGCTTGACGTAGTAGATTCGCTCCGTGTTACCGAGAACATTAACTATCCACGCATCCTGTTTAAGATTGTCAGCCGGAATAACGGAAGAGAAATAGGAATAGATGCTACTGTCTTTGAACATCTGTCCCGTAGTCTGCGAGATCCAGCCGGTAGTACTGTCATTGGCGTAGACGATGCCGAAGTCACAGAAATTATTCATCATACCGAGATCGACGATCCTGCTGAGGATCAGATCCTCGCTTTGGATCTTCTGATACTCGCTTAAAGACGTATCCGTAGCATCATAAAGGTAATATCCTTTATCCGAGAACAGCAACGCCGTTACCTGCTGGACGTTGTTAAAGTAATTATCGACATTAAGCTCCATCTGATGAGCATCCGCCGATATAAAGTAAGATATCTTATCTTCGGTGGTTCTCCTTAAGGCCTTAAGAAGAACGAAAGAGATAATTATCGACAGTAAAATAACACCGATCGCCACGACCACGGAATAGATGATCTGAGTAAGACGTAAGCTTCTGACCTTCATGTCTCTTACCTGCTTCCTGTGGGGAACGGGGCTCGGGTTATTCTTTGATCTTTATCCTTTAAGTGCGATAACCTTCTTTGCCTTATCAGCGATATCAGCACCTGTAAGATGGTAGTAAGCCATGAGCTCAGCCGGTGTGCCGGAGCGTCCGAACTGATCCTTAACACCTACGCGGAGCATCGGGCAGGGTGCGTTCTCAACAAGAACCTCTGCAACTGCGCTTCCCAAGCCGCCGATGATGGAGTGCTCTTCGCAAGTTACGATACATCCTGTCTCCTTGGAAGCCTTGATGATAGCATCCTTATCGATAGGCTTGATCGTGTGCATATCGAGAAGTCTTGCATTGATACCCTCACTCTCGAGGATGTTCAAAGCCTCAACAGCCTGTTCTACCATGTATCCGCAAGCGATGATCGTTACATCTGTACCGTCCTTTACCATATGAGCCTTGCCCAAAGTAAAGTCAACGTTCTCACCGAACTCGCCATATACAGAGTCTGTTGCAAGACGTGCAAGTCTTACATAGAAAGGTCCGTCATTCTCATATGCGGCCTTAACTGCCATACGTGCTGATGCTGCATCAGCGGGGCAGAGTACTGTCATGTTAGGAAGGGATCTCATAATGGAAAGATCCTCGAGGCACTGGTGTGAAGCACCGTCCTCACCTACTGTGATACCTGCGTGTGAAGCGCAAACCTTAACGTTGAGCTTCGGGTAGCAGACAGAGTTTCTGATCTGCTCGCATGCTCTCTCTGTAGCGAACATAGCGAAAGAAGATACAAATGCTGTCTTTCCGCATGTAGCCATACCGGCTGCACACGCTACCATGTTAGCCTCAGCGATACCCATATCGAAGAATCTTTCAGGGAAGTCCTTCTTGAATCTGCCTGTGTTTGTGGAACCTGCGAGGTCAGCGTCGAATACTACGATCTTCTCGTCTGCTCCAATCTCCTGAAGAGTTCTTCCGTAAGCCTCTCTTGTTGCCATCTTGCCCATTGGATCAACCCTCCAGTTCTGCTATCTTCGCATCGAGCTCTGCGACTGCGATATTGTATTGTTCTTCCTTAGGTGCACAACCGTGCCAACCCGGATCGTCTGTCATGAAGGAAACGCCCTTACCCTTGTGTGTCTTACAGATTACGAAGAAAGGCTTTCCGGAACCCTGATTTGCCTTGAATGCTTCGTAAGCACTCTCGATCTCATCAAAGTTATGTCCGTCGATAACGACTGTCTCCCAGCCGAATGCCTTTGCCTTAGCTTCGATATCGCCGAGGCTCATGACATCATCAACCTTACCGTCGATCTGAAGTCCGTTGTAATCGAGGAAAGCACAAAGATTATCGAGCTTGTAGTGGGCTGCACTCATGAGAGCCTCCCAAACTTCGCCCTCCTGCATCTCTCCGTCACCAAGAACAGAGAAGACACGGTATGACTTCTTATCTACCAACTTACCTGCCATTGCCATTCCGACTGCAGTCGAGATGCCCTGTCCCAAAGATCCCGTCGACATGTCGATACCGGGAGTGATTGCCTTACAGGGGTGACCCTGCAGGAAAGAACCGATCTTACGAAGGTTCTTAATCTCATTTACATCGAAGAAACCCTTAAGTCCCAATGCTGAATAGAGAGCCGGTGCGCAGTGTCCCTTGGAAAGAACAAATCTGTCACGGTCAGGATCTGAAGGATTCTGGGGATCCACATTAAGAATTACGTTATACAGATAGCAAATAATATCTGTACAGGAGAGCGATCCGCCGGGGTGTCCGCTCTTGGCGTTGTATACGCCCTCGATAACCCATCTTCTCATCCTTGCCGAGAATAACTCGAGCTCTTTTCTTTGTTCAGGTGTCATTGTTGAACCGCCTCTCCTCAAATACCGCTTTATTATATATCAGTCTACAAAAATTCTCTGCACTCTTTTTCCCACATCGCAGGTTATCTCGTAACTTATCGTTCCAAGGGCCTCAGCCAGCTCATCTGCAGGTCTTCCCTTGCCGAATATCGTTACGATATCACCCTTCTTGACCTCACCTTCCATGTCTGTAGCATCAAGCATGCACATATCCATGCATACGTTGCCGATAATGGGCAGGCGCTGTCCGTTAACAATAAGCTCGAAGCCGTTGCTTAAGCGTCTCGACAGTCCGTCAGCATATCCTACAGAGACTGTAACAACCTTTGTAGGTCTCTTGGCAACGAAGTGTCTGCCGTAGCTTACAGTCGTTCCTTCGGGGATAGTCTTAACGTGAACTACCTTGGAATACCATGTCATTACAGGCTTAAGGTCTATATCCGTATAACCTTCAGGGCATCCCGCGGGCTTATATCCGTAGAGGATAAGTCCTGCGCGGACCATATCCATGTGCATGTTCGGGAATCTCATGATACCTGCGCTGTTGCAGATATGTCTCTTCTTAAACTCGATACCCATGGCCTTCAGATCTTCTACTTCCTTTGTGAAAGCCTCGAACTGCTTCATCGTATACTCGTCATCATCGGTATCAGCAACCGCGAAGTGAGAGAAGATACCGTAAGGATTGATGCCGGGAAGCTTACAAATCTCGGCGATCTCATCGTTCATGGAACCGTCAACCGGGAATCCGATACGTCCCATGCCTGTATCAAGCTTGATGTGGATATCACATACTCTTCCCTGTCTCACTGCTTCATTGGAGAGTGCGACAGCAGACTCCTTATCGTAGATTGCAAGGTCGATGTTATAAAGGACAGCATCCTCGTAGCTCTCGATGTCCGTGCCTCCGAGGATCAGAAGTCTTGATGTGATTCCGCTCTGACGAAGATGAACCGCCTCACCAATAGTCGCGATGCAAAGACCGTCAGCTCCGTTATCGAGCAAAGTCTTGGCAACTTCGTATGCGCCGTGTCCGTAGGCATCCGCCTTAACGACAGCCATGATATCCGCCTTGGGATCGGTGATGCGTCTGATCTCCTGGATATTATGCTTAAGGGCAGACTTGTCTATCTCAACACAAGTCCTGTCAAAGAAAACGCCGTTCTCAATTATGCCCATCTTCTGCTCTTTACCATCCTGTCTCTTGGAATGCCTGCGAAAGCGATCCCAATACATCTGTAGGAAGCATACAGCGCTTGCCAAAGAATGTTGCCGCATATTTTCCGGCCATTGAATGCATATAGACCGCTGCAACACCTGCGTTACAAGGCTTAATACCCTGTGCAAGGAAGCCTCCGATAAGTCCTGTCAGGACATCTCCGCTTCCGCCCTTTGCCATGCCGCTGTTATCACCCTGAATACTATAACATGTGTCATGCGGGGTATATATCAGAGTTTTATTATCTTTAAGCACAAGAAGACAGCAATTATCCACCGCAAATTTGGCACAAGCTTCAGGTGTAACTTCATCCTTAATAAGTCTTCTCATCTCACCGACATGAGGTGTAAGTACCGCAGGAAGAAGCCCGCGCTCCTTGCGGGAAGCCAAGATAGGCATCAACTCCTCTTTGTTCTTCGCAATTATGTTAAGCGCACCGGCATCGAGTACGAGTGCTTTCGCCTCAAGAAGGAACTCCTCTACAAGAGCCTTGGACCTCGGGTCAGACTCATCAAGTCCCGGACCCACTGCCACGGCGGTGGTCTTCTTTATGAGGGCAGAAGCTTTTCGCAAGGTAGCGGTAACGCTCTCCTCCCATGCCGCTGTAAGTGCACACGGCTGATTTACCTTAAGAGGCTCGAGAGCTTCCTTTGTGGAAAAAGCCGTAACCAGCCCGACGCCGCTTCGAAGTGCGGAAGAAGCGCAAAGCTGCAAAGCACCCGTCATGAACTCGGAGCCTGCACACACAAGCACATGACCGAAGTCATTCTTATGCCCATGGTCATCCCTTACGGGCGCCATCTCGCGGACAAGCTGCTCTGTAATTACGGTGCCTACAGTGCTCATGTGTCCTCCAGATCCACCTTAGTCTTCTTCTCTTCGTTAACGAGAGACAGATCGAACGGTGTCTCCTGATATACATAGTAGTTAAGCCAATTCGCGAAAAGCAGTGTAGCCGAAGCTCTCCACAGCATTACGGGTTCCTTCTCAGGATCGTTGTCCTTGTAGTAATTGACAGGGAGCTTTATCGGGCGGCCGAGGCTGACGTCGCGCTTGTACTCGCTGTCGAGCGTGTAGCGGTCATACTCGGAGTGACCCGTGATGAAGAACATTCTGCCCTTGCGGTCTGACACAGCATAGACACCGCTCTCGGGAGACTCAGAAAGGATACGAAGGTCCTGATGAACCTCTATGTCCTTACGAAGTATCTCAGTATGACGTGAGTGCGGTACATAGAAGACGTCGTTAAAACCTCTGAAGAGCTTAACGGGCTTGGACCATGTCATGGAATGCTCGAATACGCCGAAGCACTTCTCGGGAAGGTCATACTTAGGGATACCGTAATGGTAGTAAAGGCCTGCCATAGCCCCCCAGCAGATATGCATTACGGAATAGACATGTGTCTTACTCCACTCCATGATCTTGCAAAGCTCGTCCCAGTAGTCGACCTCCTCGTAAGGCATCTGCTCTACGGGCGCACCTGTAATGATCATGCCGTCATAGAAGCGGTCCTTGATCTCGTCGAATGTCTCGTAGTACTTGAGCATGTGCTCAGCACTTGTGTGCTTGGACTCGTGTGTCGAGATCCTGAGAAGATCGATATCGATCTGAATAGGTGTATTAGAAAGTGTACGCAGAA
>JAEEGI010010786.1_pt1 | contig 19804 bp, 15 predicted proteins | sample 8958751 | NCBI WGS metagenome assembly JAEEGI01 (sample SAMN16246545, study PRJNA631951) | gut metagenome | biome: gut microbiome; feature: rumen; material: KS-attached | host: Bos | place: Iran: Karaj | collected 2018-10 | reverse complement strand
CTTTGCGCATATTCTCCTTGAGCACCTTCATCGTCCTGAACATGGGAGTAAAGGTGATAAGGCACAGCTTCACGGTATCCACCGCATCGAATATAGCTTCCTTATCCTCCTGCATATCCTTGTTGTAGGCAAGGGGAAGATTCTTCATCATGGCAAGGAGGGTGTTGAGGTCGCCGTAGACCCTGCCTGTCTTGCCCCTGATAAGCTCCGTTACATCGGGGTTTTTCTTCTGGGGCATGATGGAGGAGCCTGTGGAATATGCATCATCCAGTTCGATGAACTTGAATTCCCATGAGCACCACAGAACTATCTCCTCGGAAAATCTCGAAAGGTGCATCATCAGTATGGAGATGACAGATGCCAGCTCTATGCAGAAATCCCTGTCGGAAACGCCGTCGAGGGAGTTGTTTGTGATTCTGTCGAAGCCGAGCAGGTCAGCGGTTACATTTCTGTCGATCGGGTAGGTCGTACCCGCGAGAGCACATGAGCCGAGCGGCATTTCGTCCATTCTCTTAAGACAGTCCTCAAGGCGCGAAACGTCGCGCAGGAGCATTTCGCCGTAAGCGAGCAGGTGGTGACCGAAGGTAATCGGCTGAGCGCGCTGAAGGTGGGTGTAGCCGGGCATAACGGTGTCGGCGTACTCCTCAGCCTTGCCGGCGATGACCTTTATCAGACCGACGACGAGATTTTTAACATTGACGACCTCTTTTTTGAGGTAAAGCTTTACGTCGAGCGCGACCTGGTCGTTGCGGCTGCGCGAGGTGTGAAGCCGCTTGCCGTTGTCGCCGATCCTCTTTGTCAGCTCGCCCTCGATGAAGGTGTGGATATCCTCAGCCTCCATGTCTATCGCGAGCGCGCCGCTCTCGATATCAGCGAGGATTCCTCTGAGTCCCTGTACAATATCCTGAACGCTCTCCTCGGTGATAATGCCGCATTTGCCGAGCATAGTCGCGTGGGCGATACTGCCCTCGATATCCTCGCGGTACATACGGCTGTCAAACGAGATAGAGCTGTTGAAATCATTTGTTGTTTTTGAAAGTTCCTTTTTGAAACGACCTTTCCAAAGCTGCATTTTTTCTCCTCCGAGTTTTTCTCCTCCGTGCAGACAGGTCGGCGCACCGCCAAAAATCGGTGCCCGCGTCTTAAGTTAATCTGTCATTGATGTTTGCTTATTCTTTCAGACAGGTTTTCTTTACCCCTATATAAACACTTTATGGGCAGGGATATTTCACCCTGCCCGACTGCATGAAATTTTAAGTTTTTATTTGATCAGGCCCTTCTTGGCGCGAACCTTGATGGGAAGGCCGAAGAGGTTGATAAAGCCTGCGCTGTCGTTCTGATCGTAAACCTCGTCCTCGTCGAAGGTCGCGATCTCCTCGTCATAGAGTGAGTAGGGACTTGTTACTCCCGCGTCGATGATGTTGCCCTTGTAGAGCTTGAGCTTGACGTCGCCTGTCACATACTCCTGGGTGCTGTCAACGAAGGCTGACATAGCCTCGCGCAGAGGTGTGTACCACTTGCCGTCGTATACGAGGTCAGCGAAGGTGTTGGCGAGGTTCTTCTTGTAGTGGAGAGTATCCTTGTCGAGGCAGATCTCCTCGAGCTTGTTGTGAGCCGCGTAGAGCACGGTGCCGCCGGGAGTCTCATAAACTCCGCGCGCCTTCATGCCTACAAGACGGTTCTCTACGATGTCGGTGATACCCACGCCGTTTCTGCCGCCGATTTCGTTGAGCTTCTCGATCATCTCGACGGAGCCTACAGCCTCGCCGTTGAGCTTTACGGGGATACCCTTCTCAAAGGAGATGGTCACGTACTCGGGAACGTCGGGTGCCTGTTCGGGAGACACGCCCATCTCGAGGAAGCCTTCCTTGTTGTACATCGGCTCGTTAGCCGGATCCTCCAGATCCAGACCCTCGTGGCTGAGGTGCCAGAGGTTCTTGTCCTTGGAGTAGTTTGTCTCTCTGTTTATCTTGAGGGGAATGTTCTTTGCCTCAGCGTACTCGATTTCCTCCTCACGGGACTTGAACTCCCATGTTCTCCAGGGAGCGATGATCTTCATGTCGGGAGCATAAGCCTTGATGGCGAGCTCAAAACGAACCTGGTCATTGCCCTTGCCGGTGCAGCCGTGGCAGATAGCGTCAGCGCCCTCAGCCTTGGCGATCTCTACGATTCTCTTGGCGATAACGGGACGTGCGAAGGAGGTGCCGAGAAGGTACTTGCCCTCGTAAACAGCGCCAGCCTTGATGGTGGGGAATACATATTCTTCAACGAATTCCTTGTTGAGATCCTCGATGTAGAGCTTGGAAGCGCCTGTAGCGATAGCCTTCTCCTCGAGACCGTCGAGCTCGGTACCCTGACCGACGTTGCCCGAAACGGCGATAACCTCACAGTTGTCGTAATTTTCCTTTAACCACGGAATGATGATGGAAGTGTCCAGACCACCCGAATATGCCAATACTACTTTTTTGATTTTGTTGTCAGCCATGATGAATTTCCTCCGTTGATTTGATGTTACTACTACATTATACTACCAATTTTAGAAAAATCAAGCTTTTTTTGAATATTTATGCAAGTTTGCGCCTTTGCACAAAAATCGCGGCATTTGCGGAATTATTTCGCTCACCGCGCCGAAATATACCGTCAAAACTGTAATTTTCAGGCTTGTTTCAATGTGAAAACAAGGTGAAAGGCAAATCCGGAATATTCATTTTTTCGCTGGAAATATACACAATTATGAATATTGACGGGTTATCTATTGAATAATATTCAGATTTCTGTTATAATATGGAAAGTATAGAAACGAAAGGACTGAACTGTTTATGAGCAACTTCAAAACCATCACACCCAATGACATCACCGACAATGCCTTCAAGCTTATCGGCAAGGACTGGGCGCTCGTCACCGCGGGCAGCAAGGACAGCTTCAACACAATGACCGTCAGCTGGGGAAGCGTGGGAATCATGTGGAACAAGCCCGTGGCGTTCACGTTTATCCGTCCGCAGCGCTACACCTTCGGCTTTCTCGAGAAGAACGGAATGTTTACAATGAGCTTTTTTGACGAGGAATTCCGCAAGGCGCTTCAGATTTGCGGCACAAAGAGCGGCAGAGATATTGACAAGGTCAAGGAAACGGGACTGACGCCCGCTTTCACCGGGGACGGCGTTCCGTACTTTGAGGAAGCGCGTCTCGTGCTTGTATGCAAAAAACTCTACGCGCAGGATCTGAACGAAGATAGCATTATCGAGGAAGCAGTAAAGTCAAACTACAGCGGAGACGACTACCACAGAATGTACATCAGCGAGATAGTTTCGGTACTGAAAAAGTAATTCGCAGGATATTCCCGACGCCTTGCTTTTTGGTGGGAAATGTGTTATAATTGGGATTCTAAGGTGATTCGGCGTGATGAAACGGCACATTTTAGCCCGTTCAGCGCGAACATCTTATGTCTGTAAACTAAAATGAAAGGGAGTGATTCTATGGTAGATACAACCTGGGATTATTCTGAAAATACACCGGAGATCAACTTTCTCGCGGAGAAAATGTCGGAGAACTCCAAGATAGACCCGGCGCTTTACGGCAAGTACGACGTTAAGCGCGGACTGCGCGACATCGACGGCAAGGGCGTTCTGACAGGTCTTACCGACATCTCGACGATCAAGCAGAACAAGCTCGTCGACGGCAAGCTCGTACCCTGCGAGGGCGAGCTGTACTACAGAGGCTACAACGTCAACGACATCGTAGGCGGAATCCTCGCCGACGACCGCTTCGGCTTTGAGGAGGTTGTTTATCTGCTTCTCTTCGGCGAGATGCCAAACAGAGAACAGCTCCTGAACTTCAAGACGCTTCTGGTGCAATACCGCACCCTGCCGCAAAACTTCGTCCGCGACGTTATTCTCAAGGCGCCCAGTGAGGACATGATGAACTCCATCGCGCGCTCGGTACTCACCCTGTTCTGTTACGACAAGAACCCCAACGACACCTCTATCAACAACGTGCTGCGCCAGTGCATTCAGCTGATTTCGGTATTCCCGATGCTCAGCGTGTACGGCTACCACGCGTATAACCACTATCTGCGCGACAAGAGCCTTTACATTCACCGTGCTGAGCCGACCATGTCGACAGCCGAGGTTATCCTCTCTCTGCTCCGTCCCGACAGGAGCTACACCGACCTCGAGGCGAAGGTGCTCGACATGGCGCTGATCCTCCACATGGAGCACGGCGGCGGTAACAACTCGACCTTCACCACCCACGTCGTAACCTCTTCGGGCACGGACACATACTCCGCGATTGCGGCGGCGCTCTCGTCGCTCAAGGGACCCAAGCACGGCGGCGCGAACGTAAAGGTATTCGAGATGTTCGAGGATCTGAAGCAGACTGTCCGCGACTGGAAGGACGAGGACGAGGTCACAAGATATCTTGAAAAGCTGCTCGACAAGCAGGCGTTTGACAAAAAGGGTCTTATCTACGGTATGGGTCACGCGGTCTATACCATCTCCGACCCGCGTCAGGTCATTCTCAAGGGCGCTGTAAAGAAGCTCGCCGAGGTCGAGGGCTACGACAAGGAGTTCGACCTCTACGCTCTCGTTGAGCGTCTTGCACCTCAGGTCATCGGCAAAAAGCGCCGCATCTACAAGGGCGTCGCGTCGAACGTCGACTTCTACAGCGGACTGCTCTACAGCATGCTCGACATTCCCTGCGAGCTGTACACACCGCTCTTCGCCACCGCGAGAATCGCGGGCTGGAGTGCGCACAGACTCGAGGAGCTCATCAACGCGGGCAAGATCATCCGTCCGGCGTACATGAGCATCTCAACCGAGAAGGAATACACAAAACTCAGCCAGAGATAATTAAAAGGAGCGTTTTTCGACGCTCCTTTTTTATTGTTTGCAATCCTCTCAAATCCGTGCTACAATATCCACAGCACATTTGAAATAAGGGATAGAAATGGAAATAGTCAAGAAGCAGATGACGCTCCACCACACAGTCAGCGTCATCGGCGGCTTTATGGCGGGCTATACGATCATCAACCACAGCGACATTCTCGCAAACGCCCAGACAGGCAACCTGATAAGGCTGGTGCTGTCGGCATTTGAGGGCAATCTTCTGAGCATCGGCTACATCGTTCTGCTGTTTCTCACATACGCGGCAAGCTGCATATTCTACACGGTTTTCAGGCGGTACTCGCCGCTGAGCATGAAGATAGTCAGCCTGATCGTAACGGCACTCGCGATATGCGCCACGGGAATCCTCTCGCTCACCGGAAACAGCTACCTCTCGGTTGTGCCTATAGCGTTCGCGATGCCCGTCCAGTGGAACGCCTACAAGAAGGCAGGCGGCAATTCGAGCGCGACGATCTTCTCGTCAAACAACGTCCGTCAGGCGGTCATGCTTTCGACGACATACGTAATGGACAGGGACAAAAAAGCACTCCGCAACGCGAAATTCTACTGGGCAACTCTGCTGTGCTTTCACACGGGAGTAGCGGCAGCGTGCCTGCTGAGCATATTTTTCGCCGCGCAGAGCGTCTGGTTCTGCTTTGTGTTGATAGGAATCTCGGTAATTGCGTACTACCGCTACGAGAGCGCGAAAATCAAAGCGTTCAGTGATATATAAAAGGGTTGGCGATGTGCCAACCCTTGATTTATTCCTTGACCTTATTGAGTCTTTCGATTTTTTTGGCGCGCTTGTAGCGGTACAGAATGTTGTCCGCCCACTCGCCGTCGATCTTGATGAAGCCCTTGAGCTTCTTGTCCTTGATTGCGAACTGCTCGACGATCTCCTTTGACTTGCCGTAGATTTCGAGCCGCGCAGTCTGGACGTAGGGAGTCATCTCCTCGTCCGTGAAGTATGTAAAGCCCATCGTATTGCTCTCGCGGTCGTACATCGAGAGATAGCCGTTCTTTACCTCGGCTCCGTCGAGCTTCTTGGAAACCGTCTGGCCGATAACCGCCTTTGTCAGCTCAACCGCCATGTCGTCGAGTCCCGACTCAAAGATAAAAATCTTCTCCTTGAAGGAGTTGAAGTCGGCAACGACGCGCTTGTTGATATTGCGCAGGTTGCTGTACTTCTCCTCGAGCTCCTTGTCGCAGAGCTGGTAACGGTCGATTTTAGGAATGAGATATATCATGAAGCGGTTCTTCATATCGTTATAAAGAATGGGGTACGTCAGCCGCGCGCTGTAGCCGCAGGACGGACACTTCCACGCGAACAGTCCGCCGTCAAGCACACGCTCGCGCTGCTCCTTGTCGACGGTCGCGTTGACGCTTGTATATACGACTGCCTTGCTCAGCTCGCCGCACATCGGGCAGACGACAGCCTTGTTGACCTTTTTTTCGGGCATAGCTTAACACCTCTTTCAGTTTATTATATCAACATTGTTGAGTTTTCACAAGTAAATTTGAAAAAAATATTGATTTTATTAAAATAATCTGTCATAATATATTTTAGAAATAAAGCGCTGCGGCGCATAAGGAGAAATAGATATGAGTCAAGCGATTATTGATAAGGTTAAAAGCACGATGAATACTGCCGCCGACACCATCACCACCGTCGCACAGAACTTCGTGGAGAAGAACCGCACAAAGGCAAAGCTCAACCGCCTGAGAATGGTGATGAAGAGCGAGAGCGAGCTGATGAACCGCGCCTATATCGCGCTGGGCAAGGAGTACTACGAGATGCTCAAGAAGGGCGATGTCACCGCCGCCGACGAGAAGCAGAAGAACCTGCTCGGCGTTATCGACAACAGCAAGGCTAAGATCGCCAAGGCGCGCGAGTGCTACCGTATGGTGCTCGAGAGCCAGAGCGAGTTCGTTTACGCTGTTCCCTCAGCGCCCGAGAAGAAGCCCGCCGAGGTAAAGCAGGAGGACGTAGTTGACATCACCGTAGCCTGCTCCAACGAGGACGACTACGATTCAAACCCCTTTGACGCAGTAGCCGAGAAGGCGGAAGAGGTCGCCGAGAAAGCAGAGGATGCCGCCGAAAAGGCAGCCGAGACCGCCGCTGACGCGAAGGAGCACATCGCAAAGGCAGTCAAGGAAGCACTCGACGAGGAGTATCCCGACGGCGAGCCGTTCTGATATCAAATACAGACTTAACCACGGAGAGACTGCGGTCTCTCCGTTTTTCCGTATAAGGCAAAAAACTAAGGACAGGATTTTACTCCTGTCCTTTTACAATGCCGTGTAAGCAAAAGCATGAACGCTTCACGCGAAAACGCGAAAACGGTAAACGTGCCGCACTATAATACGCGAATCTGCCGCGGGTCTTACCCGATTAGCAGAAGTATACGTCCATCTCGCCCTTCTCACCGTCAGCTACGAAGTAAGCCTTGCTCTCTTCGGGCTTGAGGTAAACAGCGATTTCCTTAGCGTCCTTGCCGATGGTCTTTTTGATGTTCTCGAGAACGTCCTTAGCCGCAACCTGAACGCCGCCGAACTCAACAAAGAAATCAGCCTTAGTCTCAACGGGCTTTGCCTCAGCAATCTTAGTCTCAACAGCCTCGGGCTTCTTGGGAGCAGTCTTCTTGGGAGCCGCTTTCTTTGCGGGAGCCTTCTTGGCGGGAGCTTTCTTCTCAGCCTTAGCCTCAGCCTTAACTTCCTCAGCCTTAACTTCCTCAGCCTTAACTTCCTCAGCCTTAGCCTCTACAGCCTCAGCCTTAACCTCGGCAGCCTTTACTGTCTTCTTGGTTTCCTTTTCCGCAGCAGCAGCGGTCTTCTTGGTTTTTGCCATCACAAACTCCTTCTTTCATTTTGATTTATGATATTACTATTTAATGTCTTTTGTAACATTGACTATATTATACATACGGGAAATTTAATTGTCAATAATCACAAATTATTTTTGGCGGTTAATACATATTTCGAAAAATTAAAAATTTCTGTTGGTGAATTTTCACAAGGTTTTTCGGCTTAATTTGTCGATAATATCGTCTTGACAGCGTTTTTCTTGCAATCCGTTTCCGGCTGTGATAGAATGACCTTGTATGTAACGGGGGTATGCTTATGTTTCTTGAAAACTTTCTTGTCATCGGACAGCAGGTCATAGTACTGTTTATTCTCATCGCCGTGGGCTTTATCTGCGGCAAAAAGGGCGTGATCACGGAGCACGCCTCAAAGGTAATGACCGACATCGTTCTCTACGCCGTCACGCCCTGCGTAATGGTGTCGGCGTTCCAGCGCGAATTCTCGATGGAAACGCTCGGCAAGGTTCTCACCGCCGCGGTGACCGCACTGGTGATTCTCGCCGTGTCGGTGCTTATCGCGCGTCTTGTATTCCGCCAGAAGGATATCGCGCGGCGGAAGGTACTGCAGTTTTCTGTGATATTCTCAAACTGCGGCTTCATGTCCCTGCCGCTGCAGAAGGAGCTTCTCGGCGAGGACGGCTGGTTCTTCGGCTCGATATTCGTCGCGGTGTTCAACATCGTGGTCTGGACGTACGGACTGTTCGACATGAGCGGCGACAAAAAGCAGCTCTCGATAAAGCGCCTCGCGTTCAACCCCGGAATCATCGGTGCGATTGCGGCAATCCTGCTCTTTGTGTTCGGGGTACAGCTTCCGCCCGTAGTCGCGCAGCCGATCACCCACCTCGCGAACCTCAACACGCCGCTGCCGATGCTGATCATCGGCTTCTACCTCTCGCAGGCGAACTTCAAAAAGGCGTTCTCGGACAGAGACGCGTACCTCGCGAGCGTGTTCAGACTGCTTATCATACCGCTCGCCGCGGCATTCGCGATGTTTTTCCTGAAGCTCGACAGAACGATGGTGATAGCGTTCACGATCGCCTGCTCGGCTCCCACCGCCGCGACAACGACGATGTTCTCGGCGAAGTTCAACCGCGACACAGAGCTTTCGGTCAGCGTAGTCGCATCAACGACCCTGCTCTCGCTCGTGACAATGCCGCTGATAGTGTCGCTGATCTGGAGCCTTTATTGAATTGAAAATGTAAAATGGAAAATTGAAAATTAATGGTCGCTTCGCTCCGGATTGTAGTTTCTGCGGCAACAGAACTCGGGTGCGGGCAATTAAAAAACAGAGGCAGCCGCCTCTGTTTTTTTTACTTCTTCTCGCAAATAACGAGGTAACGTCCGAATCCGCCGTGTCCGTCGGGCGTGCAGGTGATAAGCGTCATAAGCTGCCTGCCGTCCTTGATGTAGATGTCGCCCGTTTCGTTCGGCGCGACGGTCTTGAAATCGATCACCTCGTAGTCGATAGTCTCCCAGTAATTCGTAAAACTCACCGTGTCGCCAAGGTCGAGCCGCTTTATGTTGTCAAAGAATATCCTGCCGATGTAGCCCGTGTGACCCGCGATCGCGACGTTCGTGTTCTTCTCGTCAATCGGAAGCGAGGTGCCGCTGAGATGCGCTGCGCCGTAGCTCATCATGCTGTCGTTCGCGCCGAGGTAAACGGGCAGATAGAGGTCGATCGACGGCGCGGAGAGATAACCGTAGAGGTTATTCAGCCCGTACCTACTCATGTCGAGCGCCGCCTTTTCATAATTTATCGTGTCCACCGTGCCCTGATGATGAAAAATCGAGGCGTTGTACTCCTTGCTGTCGCTGTAGAGCCTGTCGAGGTCGTACTCAAAGCTGACTGTGTAGCTGTAGGTGCGAACACCCTCGGAGTTGACCGGGTAGCCCTCCTCGTCGATCTCGCCCTTTTCAAGCGCTTCCTCGAAGCTTTTGGCGGTGATTCCAAGCTCCTTCGCAGTCTCGGGATCGTCCTCCTTTATGACATGGTCGAGCGTCTCGGAATACTCCTCAATCACATTGTTCGCGCGCTGCTGACCGATGAAATTCGAGACAGTCGGGAACAGCAGAAAGCCTATCCCCGTCAGAAGTATGATGATCGCAACTACGGTCAGGATTTTTCTCCACATCAGCTCTCACCGCCTTTGTTTTTGCGGCTTCTGCCGCGTCTTACGGCGAGAACCACAGCCGCGGCGACAACGAGAAGAAATACTCCGATTCCGATGATTATCGTGACATAGCTGAGCTTGTAGCCGAGGACATACATCGAATCCCTGCCGTTGTTCACCGCTTTGACCGTCTTGTTCACCGACTTGCTGCCGTCGTCTTCAACCACGATATCGGGGTCGTCGGGCACGCGCTCGCCGCGGACAAGCAGGCGGTGGGTGTTGACGGTATAGGGCGTGCAGGTCATCAGCGTTACGTAGTCCTTGCCCTTGACGACATAGAGGTCGTTAACATCGTTTGGAAGGACGGTTTTGATCTGGTCGACCCTGTACTCGAGCACGCGGTCGAGTACGTGTATATAGAAGAGGTCGCCCTCCTTCATGTCAAGAAGATAGTCGAACAGCGTCTTTGACGGATACGCCGAGTGCGCCGAGATCACGCTGTGCGTACCAACGCCGCCGATAGGCAGAGAGGTGTTGTTGAGGTGCCCCGCACCCTTTTTGAGAACCTCGTCCGAGGTGCCGTGGTAGATGGGCAGATAGACGTCGATGGAGGGAATATCGATATATCCGATAAAGCCGTTGCCGTCGATGTCAAATGTCTCCTCGTAGTGCGCGCCGATTTTTTCATACGAATCGATATCGAACGGGTCTGTGAGGACGACGGTGTCTGTCAGGCTGCTGTTGTAGCTTTCGGCGTCGGCAAAGAGGTCATTTATCCTGTCGGAATCCATCTTCTCAACCTCCATCTGCTTCTGACGCGCCTCGCTGCGGTCGTTGATATTGTTGACGATGGAGCTTACGAGCGGATAGAGCAGAATGCCCAGTCCGGCGGTAAAAATAACTATGATAAGTATAATTAGCAGGCGTTTTTTCATTTTTAACCTCGCAGGGAAATTATTAGGTATATTATACACCCAAATCCCCGTCATTTCAACCGTTCAATTTTACCTTGCGCGCAGCTGTGTTTTATGATAAGATAGTTGGTAGCGAAACCGCCGCCAAAAACAAAAGGCCGGAGCGTACTCCGACCTTTCCGAAAAGCTGTTCAGTTAATTACTTGATGATCTCACCGTCAACGGTGCCGCCGAGACCTGCAGCGTTGCTCTCGTCGGTGTCAATGTGCATAGCGGGAGCGTACTTGGGGCTGACGCGGATAACAACGTCGCCGAATACGGTAGCTCTGCCTGTACCCTCGCCGACCTTGACGGAAACGATCTCCTTGTCCTTCAGACCGAACTCCTCGGCCGTTTTGGGATCGAGGTGAACGTGTCTCTGAGCGGCGATAACGCCCTGAGCGATTTCTACCTCACCCTCGGGGCCTCTGAGAATGCAGCCGGGTGTACCGGCTACGTCGCCTGATTCCTTAATGGGAGCGGCAATGCCGAGCTTGCGTGCGTCGGTGAGGCTGACCTCAACCTGATCGTCGGGTCTTTCGGGGCCGAGGATAGACATAGTCATCTCTCCTCTGGGGCCGACTACGGTAACCTTCTCGGTGCAGGCGAACTGACCGGGCTGGGAAAGGTCCTTCTTGTTGGTGAGCTGATGTCCCTTGCCGTAAAGTACGTCGAGGGTCTCGCGGGTTACGTGCACGTGGTGCGCGGAGGTTTCAACCATAATTTTCATAGATATACCACCTATCATATAAATTTGTTAGTTTCATTGTACTACGGTTTTGGATATTTTTCAAGTCTTTTTGAAGCGAGGTTTTTAAGATGTATCAGACATGGGAAGAATTGCAGTCAGCCTGCGAAAACTGCCGCAAATGCGGACTTTGCGAAACGCGCCACAACGTCGTTGTCGGAGTGGGCAACCCGAAGGCACAGGTTATGTTTATAGGCGAAGGTCCGGGCGAGAACGAGGACTTGCAGGGTGAGCCGTTCGTCGGACGCGCGGGCAAGCTGCTCGACAAGATGCTCGACGCTGTTGACCTCAACAGACACAGCAACATCTACATAGCGAATATCGTCAAGTGCCGTCCGCCGCAGAACCGCGACCCAAAGCCCGAGGAGCAGGAGCAGTGCATTCAGTGGCTTCGCAACCAGGTAAAGCTCATCCGTCCCGAGATCATCGTATGTCTCGGCAGGATTGCCGCGGCTCAGATCATCAAGCCCGATATCAAGATCACGAAGGAGCACGGAATGTGGTTCGAGAAAAAGGGCGTGCTGATGATGCCTATGCTGCACCCGGCGGCGCTGCTTCGCGACCCGAGAAAAAAGCCCGAGGCGTTTGAGGACTTCATAAAGCTCAGAGAGAAGCTCGCGGAGATCAACGAGAGCTGATAATAAACAGGCTGTTACCGCCGCCGGACGACCCCTAAATAAAAAATTCACTCTTGATTGCCTGCCCATTCTGTGGTATAATACCATAGAATGGGTAAATTAGTATCTGAAAGGAAGGTTTTGAATGATAAAACCAAATATCTACCGCACCGTAAGCTGCGGTGAACTCAGAGAAGAAAACATCGGTCAGCAGGTTCGCGTGGCGGGCTGGGTCGAGAATATCCGCGATCACGGCGGCGTTATGTTCCTCGATATCCGCGACGAGTACGGCGTACTTCAGGTCGTAGTTCACGACGACAATCTGCTGAAAAATATCAATAAGGAGTGCACCGTCACCCTCAGCGGCGAGGTCGTAAAGCGCGACGAGGAAACCATCAATAAGAAGATCGCCACAGGCTACGTTGAGGTTCACACTGAGGACATCACCGTTCTCGGCAAGTGCAAAAACGCCCTGCCCTTCGAGGTAGGCACCTCCACCAACACAGGCGAGGACGTTCGTCTCAAGTACCGCTTCCTCGATCTGAGGAATCCCAAGGTTCACAACAACATTCTGTTCCGCTCAAAGGTTGTCGCCTTCCTGCGTCAGAAGATGCAGGAGCTGGGCTTTACCGAGATCAACACCCCGATTCTATCCACCTCCTCACCCGAGGGCGCGCGCGACTATCTGATTCCGAGCCGCAAGCACAAGGGCAAGTTCTACGCTTTGCCGCAGGCTCCCCAGATCTTCAAGCAGCTTCTGATGGTTTCGGGCTTTGATAAATACTTCCAGATCGCACCCTGCTTCCGCGACGAGGACGCTCGTGCCGACCGTTCGCCGGGCGAGTTCTACCAGCTCGACTTCGAGATGGCTTTCGCGACTCAGGAGGACGTTTTTGACGTAGCAGAGCAGGTGCTCTACGAAACCTTCTCGAAATTCACAGACAAAGAGGTCAGCAAGCCGCCGTTCGCGCGCATTCCGTTCGCGGAGGCGATGGTCAAGTACGGCACTGACAAGCCCGACCTCAGAAATCCGCTGATCATCAAGGAAATCAGCGATATGTTCGTCGAGACAGACTTCGCGCCCTTCCGCAAAAAGACTGTCCGCTCCATCAACGTTCCCGGCGCCGCCGCTCAAAGCAAGAAGTGGTTCAAGCGCATGGAGGAGTTCGCACTCTCCATCGGCATGAAGGGTCTGGGCTATGTCAAGGTAAACGACGATCTCACCTTTGACGGCCCGATCGACAAGTTCTTAAAGCCCGGCGACCGCGAGGAGCTTATCGAGCGCAACGGCTCAAAGGCAGGCGACGTGATCTACTTCATCGCCGATTCCGCAGTTGACGCGCCGAAGCTCGCGGGTCAGATCCGCACCGAGGTCGCGACGCGTCTCGGACTTATCGACGAGAGCCGCTTCGACCTCTGCTTCATCGTGGACTTCCCGATGTTCGAGCGCGACGAGGACGGCAAGATCATCTTCACCCACAACCCCTTCTCGATGCCGCAGGGCGGTCTTGAGGCGCTCAACACAATGGATCCCGAGGAGATCCTCGCTTACCAGTACGACATCGTCTGCAACGGCGTAGAGCTCAGCTCCGGCGCTGTCCGCAACCACGATATCGAGATCATGAAAAAGGCGTTCGACATGGCGGGCTACTCAGAGGACGACCTCAAGGCCAAGTTCTCAGCCCTCTACAACGCGTTCCAGTACGGTGCGCCGCCTCACGCGGGCATGGCTCCCGGCGTTGACAGAATGATCATGCTCCTCACGGGAGAAGAAAACATCAGAGAGGTCATCGCCTTCCCGATGAACTCCAACGCCCAGGACGTACTTCTCGGCTCACCCGGAGAGGTCACCGAGCAGCAGCTCAGAGAGGTTCATGTTAAATTGAGATAAAGGACTGAATATATATGGTAACTAGAGAAGACGTTGAAAACATCGCCCTGCTCTCAAAGCTCTTTGTCCCCGAGGAGGAGCTTGACGGACTGACCAAGTCCATGCAGGAGATAATCGACTTTGCCGACGCCATCAACAACGCTCCCGCGAGCGATGAGGGCTTCGACTGCATCAACAACCTCTCCAACGTGTTCCGCGAAGACGAGGTAGTTTCCTCCTATCCGAGCACGGAAATCCTCAAAAACGCTCCCGAGCAGGCTGAGGATCATTTCCTTGTGAGAAACAGAGAATAGGAGGCGCGTGATGGGTACTATCGCTAAAATACACGAAATGCTCGTAAACAAGCAGGTTTCCTGCGAGGAGCTGACAAAGAGCTATCTCAGCGAGATAGAGAAGGCAAACCCCGAGCTTAACGCCTACGTCTGCGTTACTCCCGAAGCCGCTCTGAAAACCGCTCAGGCGGTCGACAAGAAAATCGCCGCGGGCGAGGAGATCGGCTCACTCGAGGGCGTGCCGATGACCCTCAAGGACAATATGTCCACCAAGGGTATCGAGACCACCTGCTGTTCAAAGATATTAAGCGGCTACAAGCCGATTTTCGACGCTACGGTATGGGAGACGCTCAAATCTCAGAACGCCGTTCTGCTCGGCAAAACCAACATGGACGAGTTCGCAATGGGCTCCTCATGTGAGAACTCCTGCTTCGGCGGCGCGGCTAACCCCTTCAATACAAACCACGTTGCAGGCGGCTCGTCGGGCGGCGTTTCCTCGGCTGTCGGCGGCAACATCGCGGCTTACGGCCTCGGCTCCGACACGGGCGGCTCTATCCGTCAGCCCGCGTCATTCTGCGGCGTTGTCGGCTTAAAGCCCACCTACGGCGCGGTTTCGCGTTACGGTCTTATCGCATACGCAAGCTCCCTCGACCAGATCGGCCCGATCACAAAGAGCGTAGAGGACGCTTCTCTCGTCTTTGACGCGATTGCGGGCAAGGACAAGCGCGACTCCACCTCTGTCGGCGGCGGCAACACCTACGCGACGCTTGACAACGACATCAAGGGCATGAAAATAGGCATCGCGCGCGAATACCTCGACGGTGTGCGCGACGACGTAAAGGAAGCGGTTCTCGCGGCGGCTGAGGTTTACAAGAGCCTCGGCGCGGAGATTGTCTACTTCGACCTGCCGATCCTGAAATTCGCGTTGCCCGTATACTATATTATTGCGTGCGCGGAGGCTTCCTCAAACCTCGGACGCTACGACGGTATCCGCTACGGCTACAAGACGGCGCATTACACCGGCACCCACGACATGATCTGCCGCACCAGAAGCGAGGGCTTCGGCGAAGAGGTCAAGAGAAGAATCCTTCTCGGCACCTACGTGCTCTCCGCGGGCTACTACGATGCTTACTACAAGAAGGCTCAGAACCTGCGCGGCACGATCATCAGCGCGTTCAACAAGGCGTTTGAGCAGTGCGACGTTATTCTCGCGCCGACAGTGCCCATGACCGCGTTTGAGAAGGGTCACGCTACCTCCGACCCGATCGAGACCTACCTCACCGACATCTGCACCGTACCCGTCAATATCGCGGGACTTCCCGGTGTGTCGGTACCCTGCGGCTTCAACGCGAAGGGCATGCCCATCGGAATGCAGCTCATCGGCAAGAGCTTCGGCGAGGCGCAGATCCTCAACGCCGCCTATAAATACCAGCAGGCGGCTCCCGATAAATTCATTGATACAAAGTGGGGTGTGAAGCTGTGAAATATGAGTTAGTTTCGGGTTTTGAGACCCACATCGAGTTACAGACAAAGACAAAGATTTTCTGCGGCTGCACAACCCAGTTCGGCGGCGAGCCGAATACCCATTGCTGTCCCGTATGCATCGGCCTGCCGGGTACGCTTCCCGTACTCAACCGCGAGGTCGTGCGCTACGCTATCAAGGCAGGACTTGCGGTTCACGGCGAGATCGCCGAGGTCGCAAAGATGGACAGAAAGAACTACTGCTACCCCGACCTGAGCAAGGCGTACCAGATCTCGCAGCTCTACGCTCCGCTGATCATCGGCGGCTACGTCGAGCTGAGCAACGGCAGAAGGATCCGCCTTCACCACATTCACATCGAGGAGGACGCCGGAAAGCTTATCCACCGTCACGGCGACACCTACGTTGACTACAACCGCGGCGGCGTACCGCTGATCGAGATCGTATCCGAGCCTGATATCCGCTCGATCGACGAGGCTAAGGAGTACGTTGAGAAGCTGCAGCAGGTCATGCGCAGCATCGGCGTTTCGGACTGCAAGATGCAGGAGGGCTCGATGCGCTGCGACGTAAACATCTCCGTACGTCCCGAGGGCAGCGACAAGTTCGGCACCAGAACCGAGATCAAGAACATGAACTCCATTACCAACATTGCGAAGGCGATGGAATACGAGTATGACCGTCAGGTCGATCTGATCGAGAGCGGCGGCAAGGTTGTTCAGGAGACCCTGCGCTACGACGACGCGAGCGGCACTACCTCCTCAATGCGCAGCAAGGAGGACGCTCACGACTACCGCTACTTCCGCGACCCCGACCTCGTTACCATTAACATTTCGCGCGAGGAAGTTGAAGAACTCAGAGCGCAGCTGCCAGAGCTGCCAGCCGAGAAGTGCAAGCGCTACATCGACGAGCTCGGCATTCCCGAAAAGGACGCTCAGCTGCTGACGAAGTACCGCCGTATCAGCGAGTACTTCGACGAGGCGATCGACGGCGTGAAGTCGCCCAAGACCGTTTCGAACTTCATCATCGGCCAGATTTTCCGCAGAGTCGAAACAGAGAACGACAAGGAAGCGTTCGACGTCGCGACCACACCCGCACAGCTCAACGAGCTTGTAAAGCTGCTCGACAGCGGCAAGATCCGCAACAACCTCGCCAAGGCGACTCTCGAGAAAATGCTCGACAGCGGCAAGGGCGTGCTCGAATTCATCAGCGAGAGCGACATGGGCGGCATGGACGAAAACGCGCTGCTTGAGCTCTGCAAGGCGGCTGTTGAGGGCAACCCCAAGGCTGTTGAGGATTTCAGAAACGGCAAGGAAAAGGCGATCAAGGCGCTTGTCGGCAACGTAATGAAGAACAGCCGCGGCAAGGCTGACGCACAGGCTGCCGAGGCAAAAATCAAGGAACTGATCGGATAACAATATAATTTCTCTTGCATAAGCGCACCGCGAAGGCATCGGCTTCCGCGGTGCGCTTGTTTTTATTTGCGTTGACAACTCGGCAATATAGTCGTATAATAGGACTATAATTTTATGAAAGTGAGGAGATTTATGTTGAAATTACTCAAAGGCTTTACAGCAGTTTCTCTTTCAGCGCTGATGGCGTTCTCCGCTGTCGCGACAGCGGCTGCCGCGGCGGACGACGCTTACGCAGGCGCGCAGGTCATCAACGTCAGCGCTGCGGACTTGCGCGACGGCGCACAGTGGGCGCTCCAGTCCGCTCTCGATCAGGCGAAGAATCAGGCTACAGCCTCGAACCCTGTGACCGTCAAGGCGGCTGCGGGCAGCTACGATCTCGGCTGGGGTCTGAAGATCTACGACAACACGACGCTCGACCTCAGCGGCGTTACGCTCAGGCGAACCTTTTCGGGCAATATGCTCAGAATAGGATACGAGGATCAGGTGAACTCGGGCGCTGTCGGCTATCAGTACAAGAACATCAGGCTCGTCGGCGGCACCTACGACGGCAACAACGGCGAGAACACCATGCTCAAGGTTGCCCACGCGAAGAACTTCTCGATGGAAAACGTCACCGTTATCAACGAGCGCGAGGGTCACATGATGGAGGTAGCGGGCTGCGACGGCTTCACCGCGACGGGCTGCACCTTCCGCGATCAGGTTCTCACTCCGCACCATGACGGATATGAGGCTATCCAGTTCGACATTCTCCACCCGAAGCACGTCGTCAACTGCCGCGCCGAGGATCTGAACTGCAAAAACATTCTCGTTGAGAACTGCGTATTCGACAACGTACCGCGCGCGGTAGGCACCCACACCGGCATTCTCAACAACCCCTTCGATGGGATCACTATCCGCAACAACACCTTCAGGAACCTCAAGAGTATCGCGGTTCAGGGCATGAACTGGATAAACGTCGATATCCGCATGAACGTGATCGAAAACGCTCCGCGCGGAATCACCGTATACTCCGTAATGGACGACGGCTCGGGCATCTTCAAGTCCTCCGAGCTTTCCTCTCTCGGCGGCACAACGAGCCACGTTTCGTCCTCGTACCAGACCCCCAAGAAGGCGAATATCAACATCTGCTACAATACGCTCAAAAACGTAGGCAGTCTCGCGGACGGCTTCGCTGATTACGAGAGTCAGGGTATCGCTGTTCTCGGCAACAAGCTCGAGCGTGTATTCCCGAAGGACTCCGTTGACGGCAGCGGCGCGCTTCCCGTCGGCGACTACTACAACGACGACGTGTCGATCTACGGCAACTACGTCGATATCCGCGGCAACGGTATCCGCCTTGAGGACGTGAGAAACGCCTCTGTCACCCGCAACGAGATACTTTGCTCAAAGAACACCGTAAAGTCCGCGAACTACTACGGCATAGTTCTCCGCGACAACGCGCAGGTCGACGGCATTGAGTACAACACGATCAAGAACGCCGAGGTCAACGGCATTCAGATCGACTCGAGCAAGGTCGGCACGATAAACTACAACGACATCATCTCGCCCGGAAAGTACGGCATGGGCGTCTACACCACGACTATCGGCAGCATTACCGACAACTACGTCACCTCCGCCAAGAGCGAAGGCATAACCCTGCTCTGGTCGTCGAAGGCTGACAAGATAAAGTGGAACCGCGTCAGAAGCTGTTCTGGCACGGGTATTTACGTTTCCTCAAACAGCAGCTCGGGCGACGTTTCGAGCAACCTGACCTACAACTGCGGCGGCGGTATCAACGCGCCTAACAAGGGCTCCAACTACACCTCTCCCTCGCCGCTGACAAAGTTCTATCTCGAGAAGGACGGCGTTAAGATGGGAGTCGGCACCGCGTACAAGCTCGTACCCGACGTACGTCCCGTCAACGCGATCGAGTCCTTCAGCTACTCCTCGGCAAACAGCAGCATAGCAGCAGTCGACGCATACGGCAGGATCACCGCCAAAAAACAGGGCAGCACGACCGTCACCGTCGCTTCGTCGAACGGAATCAGGCAGTCCTACCGCGTTGAGGTCAACGGCGGCAGCGGAGTAAGCTACCTCGAGCCGAAGGTTCTCGACACTCCGCAGATTTCGGGCTTCAGGAGCACTGCTCAGGGCGTTGAAATCTCGATCGCAAAGGTCGACGGTGCTTACGGCTACAGGGTATTCTACAAGGGCTCGTCGGGCTGGAAGGCTATGGGCAACACCACAAGCACAACCTTCATCGACACAGATGTCCGCAACGGCGGCACATACACCTACACCGTCCGCTGCATCGACGCAAACGGCAACTTCACAAGCTCCTACAACAACACAGGCTGGACTTACACCTACAACTATCAACTTCCGCAGCTCGCCACTCCGCAAATCACGAAGTTCGAGAGCACCGATCAGGGCGTCAAGATCACATGGAACGCTGTCAGCGGCGCTTACGGCTACAGAGTGTTCTACAAGGGCTCCTCGGGCTGGAAGGGCATGGATAACGTCACGACAAACACCTACCTCGACACCGACGTCCGCAACGGCGGCAGATCGGAAGAGGTCGTGCGGGGAAAGAGTGTAGA